>Ga0164241_10001680_pt1 | contig 26280 bp, 23 predicted proteins | sample OricomyardsoilBY_FD_108780 | JGI IMG/M metagenome (GOLD analysis project Ga0164241, IMG submission 108780) | Backyard soil microbial communities from Emeryville, California, USA - Original compost - Back yard soil (BY) | ecosystem: Environmental > Terrestrial > Soil > Unclassified | place: USA... | reverse complement strand
GGCCGGTCGACCACGATCGGCAGGCCGAGCAGCGTCACCCGCTCCGACGCCATCGCCGCGGCCCGCTTCTTCTCCCAGCGCGGCTCGCTGTACGTGCGCCGCACCAGGTGGGCGGCGGCGGGCTCGATCCAGTCGGGATCGATGCGCGCGACGATGCGGCCCCACAGCCGGGTCGTCTCGACCAGCTCGGCGGCCATCACCCAGCGCGGCTGCTTCTTGAACAGCGCGGAGCCGGGGAAGATGCCGAACTTCGCGTTGCGGGCGCCGAGGTAGTCGCGGCTCGCCGGGTCCTTCATGCCGATGTGCGACAGCAGTCCGGCGAGCAAAGCGCGGTGGATGTTCGCGGAGTCGGCAGGCTGGTCACTCTCGCTCACGGTGACGTCGACGCTCTTCGACATCTGCCGCAGCTGCGCGGCGACGTCCTGCCACTCGCGAATCCGCAGGTAGTTCAGGAACTCCGCGCGGCACGTCCGGCGGAACCGGTTCGCGGACAGCTCCGTGCGCTGCTCGGAGAGGTAACGCCAGAGGTTCAGGTAGCTCAGGAAGTCCGACTCGGGGTCGCGGAAGCGGGCGTGCTGCTGGTCGGCCTGCGCCTGCTTGTCCACCGGCCGCTCCCGCGGGTCCTGAATGGACAGCGCGGCGGCGATCACCACGACCTCGCTGACACAGCCCTCGCGGTCGGCCGCCAGGACCATGCGGGCCAGCCGCGGGTCGACGGGCAGCCGGGCGAGCTTGCGGCCGAGCGCGGTGAGCCGCGGCGTGGAGTCGTTCGTGGCGCTCTCCAGCGCGCCGAGCTCGTTGAGCAGGTTCATGCCGTCGGTGATGTGGCGGCGGTCCGGCGGCTCGACGAACGGGAACGCCGCGATGTCGCCGAGGTCGGCGGCGGCCATCTGGAGGATGACCGAGGCGAGGTTGGTGCGCAGGATCTCCGGGTCGGTGAACTCCGGCCGCGCGTCGAAGTCGTCCTCGGCGTAGAGGCGGACACAGATGCCGTCGGAGGTGCGGCCGCAGCGGCCGGCACGCTGGTTGGCCGACGCCTGCGAGATCTTCTCGATCGGCAGCCGCTGCACCTTGAGGCGGTTGGAGTAGCGGGAGATCCGGGCGAACCCGGGGTCGATCACGTACTTGATGCCCGGCACGGTCAGCGAGGTCTCGGCGACGTTGGTGGCGAGCACGACCCGGCGGCCGCGGTGCGGCTGGAAGACCCGCTTCTGCTCCCCTGTGGACAGCCGGGCGTAGAGCGGCACGATCTCGGTGTTGCGCAGCTCCTGGGCGACCAGCGCGTCGTTGGTGTCGCGGATCTCCCGCTCGCCGGAGAGGAACACGAGGATGTCGCCGGGTCCCTCGGCGCACAGCTCGTCGACCGCGTCGAGGATCGCCTGCGTCTGGTCTCGGTCGGGGTCGCCGTCCGGGTCGTCCGGGTCGACCACCGGGCGGTAGCGCACCTCGACCGGGTAGGTGCGGCCGGAGACCTCGACGATCGGCGCGTCGTCGAAGTGGCGGGAGAACCGCTCCGGGTCGATGGTGGCCGAGGTGATGATCACCTTGAGATCGGGGCGGCGCGGCAGCAGCTGCTTGAGGTAGCCGAGGATGAAGTCGATGTTGAGGCTGCGCTCGTGGGCCTCGTCGATGATCAGCGTGTCGTACTGGTTCAGCTGGCGGTCGGACTGCAGCTCGGCGAGCAGGATGCCGTCGGTCATGAGCTTGACCAGCGTGTCGTCGCCGACCTGGTCGGTGAACCGGATCTTCCAGCCGACCGCGCCGCCCAGCGGCACGTCGAGCTCGTCGCAGATCCGCTCGGCGACCGTGCGCGCGGCGATGCGGCGCGGCTGGGTGTGCCCGATCTGCCCGCGCACGCCGCGGCCCAGTTCGAGGCAGATCTTGGGCAGCTGTGTGGTCTTCCCGGACCCGGTCTCGCCGGCGACGATCACGACCTGGTGCTCGGCGATCGCCTTCTTGATCTCGTCGCGGCGCCGGCTGACCGGCAGCTCTTCGGGGTAGGCGACCGCCGGCACGGCCGCCCGCCGCCGCGTCATGCGTGCCTGCGCCTTGCCGACTTCGGCGGCGATCTCGGCCACGCGCCGCTGCTTGACCTGTTCGTCGCGGACCTTGCCGAGCCCGTCGAGCCTGCGGCGCAGCCGCCGCTCGTCGCGCAGCGTCAGCTCCGGGAGGCGCTTGCGGAGATCGGCGAGATCGGTTCGCTCGGCGGACACACTCATACGTGAACGAGCCTAACGACCCACGCCACCAGGTTATTTCCCACCCATCACTCGAAGAGCGCGAGGTCACCCGCGCCTTCGCGGATGATCTCCGGCTCGTCTTCGGAGTAGTCGATCACCGTGGTGGGCTCGGTGCCGCAGTCGCCGGAGTCGATGACCGCGTCCACCACGTGGTCGAGGCTCTCCTTGATCTCCCAGCCCTGCGTCATCGGCTCCTCCTCGCCGGGCAGCAGCAGGGTGCTCGACAGCAGCGGCTCGCCCAGCTCGCTCAGGATCGCCTGCGCCACCACGTGGTCGGGGATCCGCACGCCGACGGTCTTCTTGCGGGTGTTGAGCAGCCGGCGCGGGACCTCCTTGGTGGCCGGCAGGATGAACGTGTAGCTGCCGGGCGTCGCGGCCTTGATCGCGCGGAACACCGTGTTCGACAGGTACACCAGCTGGCCCAGCTGCGCGAAGTCGTGGCACATCAGCGTGAAGTGGTGCCGGTCGTCGAGGTGGCGGATCTGCCGGATGCGCTCCATGCCCTCCTTGTTGCCGGCCAGGCAACCGAGCGCGAAGCACGAGTCGGTGGGGTACGCGATGAGCCCGCCGTCCCGCAGGAGGTCCACCACCTGACCGATGGCGCGCCGCTGCGGGTTCTCCGGGTGCACGTCGAAGTACTTCGCCACGCAGGTGAGCCTAGGGGTGATCCACGACGGGCAGCACGTGGGTGCGTATCAGACGGTCCAGCTCGGCCTGCGGGTCGTCGGTGAACCCGCTGTGCGCGGGCGAGGTCTGCACGATCGTGCTGCGCGGCGCGGTCAGCCAGCGGAACCGCTGCCCCGGCGAGCTCTGCGCCATCGGGCCCGTGCCGTCGCACGCCTGGGACCACGAACGCAACGCGTCGCGCAGCACGTCGAGGTCCAGCGCCGGGTCCAGCGCGCGCAGCCGTTCGGTGTCCACATGGGTCTGGCAGCGCAGGAACCGCAGCGCCGCGCAGTAGACGATCGCGCCGACGTTCATGAACTCGCCGCGCTCCTGCCGCGGGACGGCGCGCACGAGCGCGTACTCAAACACGTGCGGCACGTGCCTCCTCCAACGCGGGGACCCAGGCGTCCGCCCGGTCCAGCCGGCTTTCGAAGAACGCACGGTACGCGGCCCGCACCTGTGCGGGCGAACCGAACGCCGCGTCGAGCCACTCGTCGGGCACGAGCGCGAGCACCTCGTCCAGCACGGCGGGCGTGACGAGCGGCCGCAGCGTGCGGTCTGCGTCGGTGACCGAGCCGGCGACCGGCAGCATCACGTGGTCGGCGACGTCGTAGCGGTACTCCGCGGCAGGCTGCCAGCCCGGGCCCCAGCGGTGGTGGAAGTACAGCGAGGCGCCGTGGTCGATGAGCCAGACCTCGCGGTGCCACAGCAACATGTTGGGGTTGCGCCAGGACCGGTCGACGTTGAGCACGAGCGTGTCGAGCCACAGCAGCCGTGCGGCCAGGTCGCCGCCGGGGTCGCGTACGCGCGGGTTGAAGTCGAACGAGCCCGGCAGGTAGTCCAGCCCCAGGTTGGTGCCGCCGCTCGCGTTGAGCAGGTCCTGGATCTCCTCGTCCGGCTCGGCCTTCGACAGCTGCGGGTCCAGCTCGACGAGCACGATCTCCGGCACCCGGAACCCGAGCCGCCGGGCGAGCTCGCCGACGACGACCTCGGCCACCAGCGCCTTGAGGCCCTGGCCCGCGCCGCGGAACTTCAGCACGTACATGCCGAGGTCGTCCGCCTCGACCAGGCCGGGCAGCGACCCGCCCTCGCGGAAGGGCGTCACGTACCGGGTGGCCACGACGCTGCGCAGCCTGCTGGGGAGTGCCACGCTCGCATCATGCCGCACGGGGCGGCGACGTTCAGCCGAGTTCCGCCGTGGCTTCGCGGGCAGGCACCGGTCCGCGAAGCCGCAGCCCGGTCGCGAGGACCGCGAGCGCGCCGGCCACCGACAGCGCCGCGGTGACGATCGCCGCCGTGTCCCAGCCGGACACGATGGCGGCCGGAGTGCCCTGTGCGGCAAGCATTGCCACGATCGTGACGCCGATCGCGCCACCCACGTAGCGGGCGGTGTTGTTCGCGCCGCTGCCCACGCTCGTCTGTCCGATCGGGACACTCGCGACGGCGATCTGGCCCAGCGCGGCGTTGAGCACGCCGCTGCCCACACCCGCGACGAGCATGCCGGGCAGCAGGGCGAGCACGCCCGAGTCCGGGCTCAGCCCGGTCAGCAGCGCGAGCCCGGCCGCGACCACCACCAGGCTCACCACGAGCCGGTGGCGCACGGTGAACGCCGCGGGCAGCCGGCGGGCGAGCAACGCCACCACCGCGCTGGTGCCGGACCAGGCGAAGATCATCGCCGCGGCCTGCAGTGCGCTGTAGCCGAGTGCGCGCTGCAGGAACGCGGGCGAGAACGACATCAGCCCGATCACCCCGGCGCCGGTCGCGAGCGCGGCCGCGATCGAGGCGACGAACGCCGGGCGGCGGAACAGCGTCAGGTCGAGCATCGGCGCGGCGACCCGGCCTTCCCAGCGCACGAACGCGGCGACCAGCACCACGGCGGCGGCGAGCAGGACGATCGCGGTCGGTCCCCAGTGCAGCCTGCCCTCGACGAGCCCCGCGAGCAGCGCCACCAGCCCGCCCGCGAGCAGCAGCGCGCCGCCGGCGTCGACCCGCCGGGGCCGCTGTGAGCGGGACTCCTCGAGCAGCAACCGACCGGCCACGACCAGCGCCACCGACCCGGCGGCGAGCAACCAGAAACCGGCGCGCCAGCCGGCGACCTCGTCGAGCCAGCCCATCACGAGCGGGCCCGCCGCGATGCCCGCGCCCACGGTCGCGCCCCACACGCCGGTGGCCCGGGTGCGTTCCGGACCGGCCGGGAAGGTGTGCCCGATGAGGCCGAGGCTGCACGAGATCACGGCCGCGCCGCCGATCCCCTGCCCGATCCGCGCGAGCACGAGGACCAGCGTCGACGGCGCGAGCGCGCCGATCACGGAGGTGACGGCCAGGACCGCCGCGCCGAGCACGAGCATCCGACGGCGCCCGTAGTCGTCGCCGACCGCGCCGGTGACCAGCAGCGCCACCGCGAGGCCCACGCTCATCGAGCTGAGGATCCAGGCCTGGCCGCCGGGCCCGCTGCCGAGCGAGCGGGCGGTGCTGACCAGCGTGGCCAGCGGGGTGGTGAACGTGACGAGCACGAGGAACGTCGCCAGTGCCGACACGCCCAGGGTCCTTCGCACGCCGTGCCTCCTTCGGTTCAGTCACCGAACTGTAGCACTGTCGGTTCAATGACTGAACCGAATTGCGGTAGACTCCCACGATGTGACACTGGGACGGGAGTACGAGCGGCAGAACTGCGGGCTGGCCCGCGCGCTCGAGGTCGTCGGCGAGCGGTGGACGATCCTCGTGCTGCGCGACCTGTTCTTCGGCGTCCGCCGGTTCACCGATCTGCAGGCGCACCTGGACATTCCGCGCGCCGTGCTGACCGACCGGCTGGGCCGCCTGTGCGACGAGGGCGTGCTGACGCGCACCGAGTACCGGCGGGGGCGCCACGAGTACACGCTGACCCAGCACGGCCGGGACCTGTGGCCGACCCTGTTCGCGCTGTCGATGTGGGGCGAGCGGCACGACTCGCCCGCGGGCGCGCGCCGGATCTTCAGCCACGCACCGTGCGAGGCGGATTTGGCGCCGACCGGCCAGTGTCCCGGCTGCGGCGAGCTGCCGTCGGCGGAGGAGATCGACATCCGCCCCGGCCCAGGCATGAGCCGCGAACGAACCGACGCGGTGAGCCTCGCACTACGCAAGCCGCACCGACTGCTGACCCCACTGCTCGTCGTCGCCTGACCGCTGCCCCGACCGCAGCCGACGGGACACCGCCTGCGCGCGCCGACGTCACGCCGCGTCGCCCCGCCCACGGCACAGCTCTCGCGCCGCCTGCGGGCGCCGACCTCGCGCCCCACCGAAGCATGAGGTGCCTTGCCTGCGGACGCCCACCCGGCCTAGGTTCACTGACCTGCCCGGACCGGCCGCGCCTTGTCCTCGCGCGCCTCACCGAGCACCACGCGCCACGCCCCGGCGAGCCGACCGCCAGGCGGCGACGAGATCTGCGCCGATCTCCCCGCTTCCCTTGCCACACGGCCGGTTGCGGTCGCGCCGACTCACCACCCCGCGAACGAGCAAGTACTAAAGGACCGCTTGGGCGGACGTCACATCCGATTGACCGGACGGGGTGAACATCTGTTTACTCCATGGGGTGAACATCGGTTCACGGTCCCCGGCGCGGCGGTCCGGCCGGCTCATGATCGTGCTGTGTGGTTGCGGCGTCACCGTGTCGCTGATGCACACCCTCGTCGTCCCGTTGTTGCCCGAGATCTCGCACAACATGGGGCTCACGCAGGACTCCGCGTCCTGGCTGCTGACGATCACGATGCTCGCCGGCGCCGTGTGCGCGCCAATGGCGGGCCGGCTCGGCGACATGGTCGGCAAGCGCAAGGTGCTCGCCTACGCGCTCGGGCTCATGACGCTCGGCTCGCTGCTCGGCGCGGTGAGCTGGGGGTTCGGCTCGCTGATCGTCGCCCGCGGGCTGCAGGGCGCGGCGTTCGGTGTGCTGCCGCTGGGGATCAGCATCCTCAAGGACGAGCTGCCGCCCGACCGGATGATGGCCGGCACCGCGACGATGAGCTCCACGCTGGGCGTCGGCGGCGCGGTCGGCATGCCGCTCGCCGGGGTGATCGCGCAGCTGATGAGCTGGCACGCGGTCTTCTGGGCGGCCACCGGGGCCTCGTTCGTGATGCTGATGCTCGTCGTGTTGTTCGTGCCGGAGTCGCCGGTGCGTTCGGGCGGGCGGTTCGACATCCTCGGCGCGCTCGGGCTGACCACGGGACTCGTGGCGCTGCTGCTCGCGATCTCCCAGGGCTCGCGCTGGGGCTGGGCGAGCGTGCCGACGGTCGGGCTGTTCGCCGGCTCGGTGGTGGTCATGGCCGTGTGGTCACTGCATCAGCTGCGGGACCGCTCGCCACTGGTGGACCTGCGCACCTCGACCCAGCCGGTCGTGCTGCTGACCAACCTCGCGACCACGCTGGTCGGCGTCGGCATGTTCGCGAGCTTCATGCTGACCCCGCTGCAGCTGCAGGCCGCGACCGCCACCGGCTACGGGTTCGGCGTGTCGGTACTGGTCGCGGGCGTGTGCATGATTCCGATGGGCCTCGGCATGCTGGTCTTCTCCCCCGTGTCCGCCAGGCTGTCGGCCCGCCGCGGCGCGCACATCACCCTGCTGACCGGCGCGCTGATCATGGTGGTGGGCAACGCCTGGCAGGCGCTGCTGCCCTCGAGCCTGGTCTTACTGGTGTCGGTGCTGATGCTGCTGTCGATCGGCACGGCGCTGTGCTTCTCCGCGATGCCGACGCTGATCATGAACTGGGTGCCGGTCACCGAGACCGCGTCGGCCAACAGCCTCAACGCGCTGCTGCGCACGGTCGGCACCAGCGGCTGCGCGGCGATCGGCGGCACGTTCCTGGCCGCGTTCACCGTCGACGTGGCCGGCACGCCGGTCGCGTCCGCGACCGGGTTCGTCCTCACCTACTGGATCGCCGCCGGGTGTTCGCTGGCCGCGGCGGGGCTCGCGGTCGCGGTGACGTTCGCCGTGCGCCGTGCCGGGTCTCGGCTCGCGGACGTCGCCGCGCTCGACGGCGAGGAGGAGCGTGATGACATGGGCGATTTGGTCGCTTAGTACGCTGGCCCGCCATGGGCACTGACCCGGCCTCCACCCCGGACATGACGGCCGGCGGCCAGACCAGGGACGCGATCCTGCGTGCCGCGCGGCGGTGGTTCACCCAGCGCGCGTTCGCGGAGGTCGGGCTGCGGGACATCGCGCTCGAGTGCGGGGTCAGCGCCGCGCTCGTGGTGAAGTACTTCGGCACCAAGGAACGGCTGTTCGCCGAGGCGGTGTCGTTCGAGGCGGAGGCGCGGGCGCTGCTGGACTGCCCGCTGGACCGGCTCGGCGAGCACCTGGTCGCCACGCTGCTCGAGCTGCACGACCGCGCCCACTCGGATCCGTTCCTGCGCGCGGTGATGGCCGCGTTCCGGCCCAACGGCGCGGAGTTCTCCGCGTCCTTCCAGCGCTACTTCGCCGAGCCGCTCGCCGCTCGGCTGTCCGGGCAGGACGCACGGCTGCGCGCGGACCTGATCTGCGCCCAGCTCGCCGGGCTCGGCGCGGTGCGCCTGGCGATCAAGCTCCCCGACGTCGCGGCCCTGCCCGCGCAGCGCCTCGTCGAGTTGCAGGGCCCGGTGCTGCAGAAGCTGATCGACGCCGGTGAGTGATCGCGCGAGATTCGGCGCCGCCGTGTACGCGGTGCTCACCGACGGCGGGCGGATCCTGTTGATGCGCCGCGCGGGCTCGGGCTACCACGACGGCGAGCTGGGGCTGCCCGCCGGCCATCTCGACGGCGGGGAGGACGCGGTCAGCGGCCTGGTCCGGGAGCTGCGCGAGGAGCTGACCATCGAGGCCGACCCGGACTCCTGCGCGCTCGCGACGGTGCTGCACCGCGCGGCCGAGCCGTCCGGCGGCCCGGAGTACGTCGACCTCGTGTTCACCGTCGGCCGCTGGCAGGGCACGGTGGCGATCGGCGAGCCGGCCAAGTGCGGCGAGCTGGTCTGGGCCGACCGCGACGCGCTGCCGGCCGACGTGGTGCCCTACATACGCACCACGCTGGACGCGCTGCACGCGGGCGAGCGGCTGGTCCTCATCGGCTGGACCTGACAGACGGCGATGCGCTCGCCGGGGCACGGTGGCGAGCGCATCGCTTCGGGCGGGGAGCTTTGTCCGGGGGCGGGGTTTGGGCCGGCGGGTCCTGGACGCTCGGGGTTCTGGAGCGCCAGGACCCGCCGGGAGTTTCTCAGTGTCGGCGCCGTTCCACGGGACGCATGGCACCGCGGCCGACGGGCGGGAACTGGTCGTAGGAGTCCTCCGGACCGTACTGCCGCAAGGCTGGGGGGATGCGGTCGTAGGAGTCCTCCGGGCCACGCGGCACCGGCCGGATGTGACCGGACCGCGACGGGGGCATCCGGTCGTAGGAGTCGGCCGGACCGGACCGCCCGTACGCGTCGAACCCGCCCTGCCACGGCGTGTCATAGGCGAAGCGCGGGTCCACCGCGGGCAGCCGCTCGGACGAGTCCACCGGGCCGTAGTTCTGCACCGCGGCCCACTGGTCGACCTCGGGGAGCCGGGTGAACGAGTCCGAGGGCCCCGGGTAGCCGGCCGGCATCTGCTGGTAGGACTGCGGCGGACCGGGCCGGGACGGGGGCGGCATCCGGTCGTACGAGTCCTCGGGGCCCATCCACGGCGGGTCCACCGGCCGCATCCGGCCACTCGAACCCGGGCCCCGGCCACCGCCGCCACCGTTCGACCGGAGCCGGTCGTTGATCGGCGGCACCGCCGGGATGCGGTCGTACGAGTCCTGCGGCCCGGGACGCCCGCTCGGCACGGCGGGCCGCATCCGGGTGTTCGAGGCGACGGGGCCGTTCGGCATGGGCGCCACGGGCTGCATGCGGGCGTGCGAGGCGCCGGGGCCGGTCGGGCCGTTCGCCACGAGCTCCCCGCTCGCGTCGATCCGGCCGATCCGGCCGGTGGCGTCCACGGGCATGCCGTTCGCGTCGACCATCCCGCCGCGGGCCCGCGCCAGCCGCTGCTCGGGCGGGTCGACCGGCGCCATCCTGGCGCTGGACGCGGCCGGCTCCATCCGCGTGTTCGACGCGGTCGCCGCGGGCTCGACCGGCTCGGAGTAGCCGGTCTCCTGCGGGCGGCGCGTCTCCCTCGGCGGGAGCGAGTGCCTGCCCTTCTTGCCGTCGGACTTGGCGGCGAAGCCGCGGACCCGCGTCTCCGAGCGTGGCGACACGGGCCTGCGGGTGCCGGTGGAGATGGACTCGCGGGGCGGCGCGGGCCGGCGCGCGGCGGCAGGCGCCGGGCGGTCGGCCGGTGCCGGCCGGTCGAGCGCGGCCGGACGCTCGGCGGCGGGCACCGGCTCGGCCTTCTCGCCGGGCACGGGGTTCTGGCGGACCACGCTGTCCGTCCAGGCCAGCACCGACTTCGGGCAGTCGACGCCGACCACGCCCATCAGGCGGCCTTCCTTCGCGTAGCCCATGACGGTGCCGGTGCCGTCGGTCGGGCTGCCCAGCGCGACGATGTCCGGGCCCATCTTCGGGACGCCCGCGGCCTGGATGCGCACGCCGTGCTGCTCGGTCCAGAAGCGCGGCATCGGCGTGAACGGGGTCGCGGCGGCGCGCCCGGCCAGCAGGTTCTCCGCGGCGGCGCGGCCCATCTCGATCGCGTTGAGCCAGTGCTCGATGCGTCGCGGCACGGTGTCGAAGCGGATGTTCGGCCACTGTGCGACGTCACCGGCGGCGACGACGTCCTCCGCGCCGACGACGTGGCAGGTGGCCTCGCAGACCACACCGTTGTCCAGCGGCAGGCCGGACCCGCGCAGCCACGCGGTCGAGGGCACGGTGCCGGTCGCGAGCAGCACGGTGCCGACGAGCATCGTCGAGCCGTCGGTCAGCTGCAGCGCGACGCCGTCCTCGCGGGGCGCCCAGCGCTTCACCGAGTTGCCCAGCGCCAGGTCGACGCCGTGGTCGGTGTGCAGCTTGGTCAGCCAGTTGCCGAGGTCCTGGCCGAGCACGTTGCCCAGGAGGTTCTTGCCGCGCTGGATCAGCGTGACCTCGCGGCCCATGTGCCGCAGGCTCGACGCGATCTCGCAGCCGGTGAAACCGCCGCCGACGACCGCGACCGGGCCGCGGTTCTCCGACAGGGAGCGCTCCAGGTCCAGGGCGTCGGGCAGCGTGCGGAGCACGTGGATCCGGGGGTCCTCGTAGGGCACCTCGTTGGCCCGGCGTGCCTCGACACCGGTCGCGATGATGAGCCCGTCGTACTTGAGCTCCTCCTCGCCGGGCAGGCGCAGCGTGCGGCTGCGCGGCAGCAGGTACTGCACGGGGGTGTTCAGCCGCCACTTGGCGTGCACGTTCTGGTACGAGGGCAGCAACAGGTCGTCGGGGCGCATGGCGCCCATGAGGAGCTGCTTGGACAGTGCCGGGCGGTGGTAGGGCGGCGAGGCCTCGTCACCGATGATGATGACGTCGCCTTCGAAGCCCAGCTCACGAAGCCGCTCGGCGGCCCGCAGGCCGCACAAGCCTGCGCCCACGATGACGATCCGCTCACGACGGTTCATCGACCGCGTACCTCCTGCAACTGGATGGCCTGCATGGGGCAGGACCGGGCAGCGGCCTGTGCCCCGGCACGCTTCCCGTTCTCGGGATCACGGACGTAGCGCAGGCGCCCGTCTGCGAGGAGCTGGAACAACTCGGGCGACTCCGCCTGGCAGATGCCGTAGCGACGGCACCGCTGGTTGTCCACGCTCACCGTGATCTTCTTGCCGTTACGTTGGTTCAGCATGCCGCCGGGGCTCGCCTCGACCACCTGGGGCGGCGCCGCCTTCGGCGCCGCGGACAGCAGACCCGCCTTGATCAGCAGGTTCGGCGGGGTGAGGCGAAGCGCGGTCAGCGTGATGGCCGGCGTCAGCACCGTCACGCCGCCGAGCCAGGTGACCGCGAGGTGCCCGTTGTGGATGGCGCCGAACCACGAGTGGACGACGACCAACCCGACGGCCACGTAGGCGAGCTGGTGGAACCGCAGCCAGCGCCGGTAGTTCACGAGGTTCTTCAGGCTCGTCGCGAGCATGATCGCGATCATGAGCTCGAGCCCGAGGATGCCGAGCCCGTGGCGGGCGTAGCCGCTGAACGGGATCGAGATGCCCACGATGTTCAGGCCCTGCTCACGCAGCAGCAGGAACACGATCGCGTGGGCGAAGCCGAACGCCACGGTCAGCGTGGCGAGCACCATGTGGCTCGACCGGATCGCCTGGTGCCCGGTGAGGCGGCGGATCCAGCCGGTCGCGGTGAAGATGCCCCAGCAGAGCGTGAGGCACATCAGCACGTAGGCGACGCGGGCCGACAGCGCGGCCGTCTCGCGGACACCGATGTCGTGCTGCGGCAGCGCGATGTCGATGACGGCGGTGGCGGCGGTCACTTGGACCGCCCCGCGGACAGCGACCGGACGCCGATCACGGTTCCGACGGCGACGACCGCGAAGATGATGCCGCCGGTCAGGAGCAGGCCCGTACCCAGCTTGTTCTCCGGGTAGGCGGTGCTCCGGGCGGCCGCCTCGGCGAACTCGCCGTGGTCGTCGCTCACGTAGCCGGTGGCCTCGAGCAGCGTCATGTGCCTGTTGACGATGGTGTTCGCCGCCACGGCGAAGTCACGCAGCTCCTTGTTGCGCGTGCCCGCCCGCTCCTCGGCGATCAGCCCGAACACCGTGCCGTGCGCGGCGCGCAACCGGTCGGCGAAGGTCCTGTCGAAGTCACGACCCTGCTTGCTCGAGATCTCCCTGATCCACGACTGCTGGGAGGAGGTCGGCTGAGTGGGCAGCTGCAGGCCGTACTTGTCGGCCATCTGCTTCACGGTCGTGTTCAGCTTCGTGTGGTCCCGAAGCATGGTCGACCCGGCCAGTTTCACCGCATCGGTCGTACCGCGCTCGGAACCGAGCTTGCCCATTGGGATTTCCCACAGGTTCGCGAACCGAATCACCGTGAGGAATTCACGGTCCCGGGCGTCGATCGTGTCGGATGCTGCCTTGGCGGCCTGGCTGTTCTGGCTGCTCGCGTAGGCCACCCCGACGGCCGGGAACGCTGCTGCCATGATCACCAAGAGGCCCGCTATGGCCCATCGAGTTATTCCGCGTCGCATTATTATGTGCCCCAAAAAACCGTCAGAATTGTTTCACGCTCTGCCCGGGTAACGCATTGGACAAATCCGTGATTTTTTCCGTGGATTTCAGGCCGTACTCCCCGTACTCCGTCTGGGATCCTTCACGCAGCTCACAACCACTGGTCAGCAGGGCGATCAGCAGCGCCAACACCGCGATCCCCACCACCCCAGTGCTCCGACTCCGCATCTGGACACGTCTCCTTCGTACGACAAGTACCTGGACGACCAGTTTCGTCAACGACGTTGTTGGACTACGGCTCGTCCATCGCCAACGCTCCTATATACGTTGGATAACGGATCGAACGTTCAGATGATCCTCTAGGGGTTCACGTGACATAGGTCACAACAACGAGGTGAACCGTTCGTGGCCGCAGTCCGTAGCACTGATGACGAGGTCTGCGAAGCGCTCGGGTTCCTCCAGCACCACGAAGTGTCCTGCCTGCAGAAACTCGTGTACGCGACCGCGGGGTACCCCGTTGCGGAACGCCTCAATCTGGCGTGGTCCGCACACGAGATCGTGCCTGCCGATGATCAGGTCGGCCGGGACCGCGATGTCGGGCAGCAGCGCCTGCAACGGCTCGAAGCAGCCGTCGAGCGCCTGCTCGGCGTGTGCCCGGGCCCGGGACCGTTGCGCATCGGGGAACGGCGTGGCCTCGATATCGTTCCACCGGCCCCGCGCCGCCGGGCTGACGAAGTACAGGTCGTCGTAGCGGTCGTGCCGCTGGAGCCCGCCCACCAGCTCGACCGTCTCCCGCCAGTCCGTGAACCGATCCGGGCGGGCGGCCAGCTCGCGGCAGTGGGCCGCGGCCCCGGGATCGCCGAGCTCGTCATAGATCGCCGCGGCGGCGGGCAGGCGCAGGCGCTCGGTCTCGTCGAAGTCCCAGCACGGGTTCTCGAAGATCACGGCCGCCACCCGGTCCGGGTGGCGCACCGCGTACCGCAGCGCGACCCGGCCGCCGAACGAGTGGCCCAGCACCGTCCACCGCGCGATGCCCAGCTCGGCGCGGACGGCCTCGCAGTCGGCGACCAGCACGTCCTCGGTGAGCACCTCACCGTCGGCGAGCGGGTCGGACCGCAACACCCCGCGCTGGTCGAGACCGACGACGTACAGGCGCTCGGCGAGCCGGTCCCCCATCGCCGTCATGAACCCGTGGCAGGAGATGCCCGGACCGCCGTGCACGAACAGCAGCGGCGGCGCGGCCGGATCGCCGCGCAGGTCGAGGAACAGCCGCGTCCCGTTCACCTCGAGGTAACGCTCCCCCATCCGGCCATCCTGCTCCCGCACCCGGCCGGGACAAAGGGGTTTGTGCGCGGGATCTTGACGTGTGAGGCTCGGTGCCGTGCTCGCCGACCTGCACCTGCACCTCTACGGCTGCATCCGCCCCGCCGACCTGCTGCGCCACCTCGCGGCCCGCGAGCGGATCCGCTGGAACTGGTACGAGGAACACATGCTCGCGGCGTACGGCGCCGTGCCGGCGACCCGCGAGATCGTCGAGCGGCACCGGCAGGGCGATCCGGAGGCCGCGGACCTGTTCGCGGCGCTGTTCGTGTTCGCCGACGGTGACGCCGGGAACTTCGACCGCTTCCAGGCGAAGTTCAACCTCCTGATCGCGGGCTCCGCGGTGGGCGACCGGGAAGCGCCGGTCGCCCAGCTCGAGGCCGAGGTCGCCGCGTTCGCCGTGGCCATCCGGGCCGATCACGCGCGCAACGGCGTCACCTACGCCGAGACGCGGCTGATGCTCGGGCCGACGCTGAGCGGCCCGCGCGACCGGGCGGTGCTCGACACGCTGCTCGCCGGTTACGCCCGGCCGGACGGGACGACCACCGAGCGGCTCGCGCTGTCGTTGAGCCGCAAGGACCCCTGGGCGGCCTGGGACCGCGTGCGGGAGCTGGCGCTCGGCCCGCACGGCGAGATCGTGACCGGCGTCGACTTCTGCCACGTCGAGGAGGGCTTCCCGCCGAAGGACAAGGCGGAGTTCTTCGCCGCGGTGCGCGACTTCAACGCCGAGCACCCGGACCGCGCGCTCGCGATCCTGTACCACGTCGGCGAGAGCTTCCGGGACAAGAGCCTGGAGAGCGCCGTGCGGTGGGTGCAGGACGCCGCCGAGCTGGGCGCGAACCGGCTCGGCCACGCGATCGCGCTCGGCATCGACCCCGCCGTGTTCGGCCCGCACACCCGCGCGGAGCCGGTCGGGGAGCGGCGTGACCAGATCGCCTACGACCTCGCCAACGCGGCCGGTCTGCGTGCGGCGGGCGTGCCCGTCGACGAGGCGGCGCTGCGGGCCGAGCAGGCCCGCCTGCCAAGGAAGGGCACCGTCACGATCTCCTACGACGACGCCCGCCTCGAGGAGGTCCGCCGGCGGCAGCGGTACGCGATGAGCCGGGTCCGGGCCGCGGGCGCGGCGGTCGAGGTGTGCCCGACGTCCAACCGCCGGATCGGCGGCATCACCGACCCGGCCCACCACCCCGTGCACCGGTTCCTCGCCGCGGACCTGAACGTGGTGGTGGCCTCCGACGACCCGGGGATCTTCGGCACCACGCTCGCCGACGAGCTGGACTGGGTGTGCGCGCAGACCGGCGGCGGGCCGCAGCTGCGTGCGCACCTGGTCGACACGGCGTGGCGCAGCCGCTCGGAGCTGCTGACCGGCCGCGAGGCCTGACCACCCCTCGCTACCGGTCCCACCGGGCGCCGTAGGCGAGGCCGGGGGTGAGGTCGTGGAACACGAGGTGCAGCTCCCCCGCCGCGTCGGGCTCGCGGGCCTCGCCCGTGCGTTCCGGGGCGTCGAGGTCGCGGTCCAGCGCGCCGGTCAGCAGCGAGATCCGCCACGGCGGCCGCGCGCGGTCGAAGCGCAGGCGCAGGTCGAACAGGTCGCACGGGTGGTCGGGGGCGCGCACCAGGTGCGGCGCGGCCGCCTCCCGGCTGCGGTAGCGGATGGCGAACTCGTGCTCCTGTCCGCGAGCCAGCGCCCGCGGCAGGGCCACGGTCCCGCGCCGGACCTGCGTGGCGCCGTACAAGACGTCTGTCGCCGCCGGCACGGGCACGTCGATCGCCGTGAGGCCGTCCTGCTCGGCGGCGATCCGGTGCAGCTCGACGATCTCGGGGTGGGCCCGGTCCAGCAGCGCGATCACCCGTAGCTCGAGGGTTCGCCAGCCGGTCGCGGCGTTGGTTTTCGCCGGCCGGGACGCCGGAGTCGGGCGGACGGTCGCGAGCTGGGCGATATGGTCGATGCCCGCGTCGATGCGCCGCCGGGCGGTCCGCGGGTCGCGGCCAAGCCGCCGCGCGGTCCAGCTGACGCGGTCCTGGTAGAACGGCAGCCGCGCGTCGGGCGAGATCGCGAACGCGGCAAGGACCGCGATGCGCAGGTCGGCAGGCAGCTCTCCGGCGAGGATCTCCAGGCGCCGCGCGACCTTCTGCCGGATCACGGCCGGACCGTCGTCGTCCCGCACGTCGCAGATCGCCCGCAGCGCCGACCCGATCCGCTCGGAGATGTGGCTCGCGAGCAGGCCACGCCCCTTGCGGAGCGCCTTCAACTCCCGCACCAGGTCCGCCAGCGCAACCATCCAGTTCTCCACCGCAATCCACAGCACCCGACCCGCCGCCCAGGGTCGACCCCGGTGGTGGACTGCGGCTGGACCGAAACCGCACCACCTCACACGGTGCCGTCGCGGGCGCGCTCGATGACCTCCTCCAGTCGCAGCGGACTCGGCGGGTGGTGACTCAGGCACAGCGGCGCCTGCAGCCTGCGGAAACCGAACGTCTCACCGGTGACGTAGAACTGCCCCCGTTCCAGTTGCGAGATGTCCGCGACGGTGCTGCCCTTGGCGCGGGCCATGTCGTTGGCCGCGGCGATCTGCGCCGGGCTGTTCAGCCTGCCGAAGAACTGCGTGGTCGCGTTGCCGGTGATCTGGTTGTGCAGCCCCTTCGGCGCCTGCGTGGCGAACAGCAGGCCGAGGCCGTACTTGCGGGACTGCGAGGCCAGCATGATCGTGCTGTGCGTGCTCGGCGTGATCCCGGCCGCCGGCGCGAGCGTCTGTGCCTCGTCCATCACCAGCAGCCCGCCCAGCGGCCGCTCCCCCGCCGGGTTCCGCTTGATCCAGGCGAAGATCTCCATCTGCAGCTGGTTGACGAAGCTCTGCTTCTGCTCCTCGGCCGGCAGGCCGACGAAGCTGATCACCGAGATCCGCGCCCGCTTGCCGGCCGCGGGGGTGAACAGCACCGCGGGGTCGGCGGGTTCGCCGGTGCCGCCGAACAGCGGGTCGTTGACCATCGCGGCCTTCAGCGTCTCCGCCAGATCCGCGGCGATCGCCACGCCGCCGCCGAGCGTGCTCACCCCGTCCGGAAGGTCGGCCAGCACGTCGATGAAGCCGGTCAGGCTCCGCGACCCCGTACGTGCGTGGTAGGTCAGCGCCTCCCGGAGCACCGCCCTGCTGCGGCTCGCCCGGCTGGTCGTGCCGGCGATCATGGCGTGCGGGGCGAGCGTGGCGACCGACGCCTCGACGGCCGCGCCGAACTCGTCCTGGTCGTCGAGCACACCGGCGAAGTCGGGCAGCGGGTGGAAGCTCAGCGGCCGGCCAGCGGCCCGGCCCGGCGTCCACACCACGACGTCGGTGTTCGCCAGGTACTCGCGCGCGGTGCCCTCGTCGCCCGCCTGCCAGGCCGCCGGTGGTTCGGGCCAGCCGTCGCCGAGCCGGGCGAGGTCGTTGTTCGGGTCCAGCACGATCGCGGACACCCCGCGCAGCGCGCACTCCTCGACGATCCGCCGCATGAGCACCGTCTTGCCGGAGCCGGAGCCCGCGAAGATCACGACATGCTTGCGCAGCGACTCGAGGTCGAGGCGCACCGCCGAGGCGACCCCGTTGTCCACGCCGAGGGTGATGACCGGCTCTGTGTTGACCGGTCCTGTGCTGACCGGTCCAGTGCTGACCGGTCCAGTGCTGACCAGCTTTGGGATGACCTCTGCCGGCGGCGGTCTGCTGTCCCGCCGCCCGTTCCCGGCCCCGGGCAGGACCGCGCTGAGCAGCGCCGTGCGGCTGGCCGGTTTGCGGGCCACCAGCCATTCGCGCAGCCCCGCGCTCTGCCGGGTGAGCATCTGCCGCAACGCGCTGAACGTCCGCAGGTCCTGCTCGGTGATCGAGACCTTGCGGTAGTTCGGACCGCTCAGCTCGGCCAGGACGGCCTTGGTCTGCTTGCCCTTCGAGAAGTCGGCGTTGCGGATGACGATCAGGTGCCGGTTGTCCGCAGCCGCCCTCGCCGCAGCGGCCGAGCGCAGGCCGCGCAGGCGGTGCAGCGCGGAGATGTGGTGTTTGGCGGAGATCGCGCGGAACGACCAGCGCTCCTCGATGTCGAGCGTCTCGTTGAGCGTGCGGTGCAGGCCGGCGTGCAGGACCGGCTTGCCGTCGGGCACCGGGTCGGTCGTCCACTCCATGTCGTCGTTGCCGAACTCGGTGATCCAGGACTTCAGGGCGGCCGACAGCAGCTCCGGCATCACCCTGTCCTCGGTCTTCTCCCCCAGGGCCGCCTCGATGTCGGCCGACTTCAGCAGTTCCCCGAACTCCGCGTCGAACTCGGCGAAGTGCGCGGGCTCCGGTCCGGGCGCCGGCACCGGCGGGGCGGTGGCCGGCTCCGCGTCGAACGACGCCAGCTCGCGGATCTGCCCGTCGAGGCAGCTCGCGACGTGCGTGTCGATGCGCCGCAGCAGCAGCCGGGCGGTGTAGCCCTCCCAGGGCTCCGCGAACGCGGGCGGCGCGACCGGCCAGGTCGCATGCGGTGGGGTGAAGCCGATCCGCCCGTACTGCACGGCCAGCCACTTCGCCACCAGCTCGCGGGCCAGCTCGCCGCTGGTGACCCGGCCGAGGATGCCCGCCACGCGGAACCGGTCGGCCACCGAGTCGATCGCCTCCTTCTTGAGGGCATCCCAGGTGGGCGGGAGGGCCGCCACCAGCGAGACGGTCCGCCGGGTGGTCTCCCGCAGCATCATCAGCCCGTCGGCGATCAGCGCCAGTTCGCGCTGCAGCTCCGGGTCGTGCTCGCGGTCGCCGAACCGGGTCGTGGACTTGGCGACCAGGGTGTCGAGCTGGTCGACCGCGATCACCGCGGGACCGGTGAGAGCGAGCAGGCGGGAGACGTCCCGGACCACCGCGCGGGCCGGCTTGGTGCGCGGGTGCAGGCCCCAGGCGTGGCGCTCGCCGCGGCTGGCCTCGTCGTAGCCGCGCAGGTAGTCCAGGCCGATCTCCGCGTCGCGGGAGTTGACCGAGCCGTAGAGCACGAGCGCGCGGGCGACGTCACCGCACTCGACGGCGACCGACCGGTCGAGGCGGCGCAGGCCGTCGACGAACCGGCCGAGCTGACCGGTGCTCAGCGGCGCCCGGCCGGCGATGGCGTCCGCGATCTCGGACAGCCCGGCCAGCTGGCACAGCCGGTCCAGCGCGATGCCCAGCTGGGTGTTGCCCCCGTCGTCCTCCCGGAGCAGCCCGTCGCGGACCGCCTCGGCGAGGTCGTCCCAGAACATCGCGCCGCTGCTGAGATCCACGAGGAAGAAGTAGCCGCCGCGGCGCTGCACCTCCCGGCGCACCCAGCCGAGCAGGTGCGTCTTGCCGACGCCCTTCTGCCCCTGGAGGACCAGGCCGACCGGGCTCGGGCCGTCGCTGTGCTCGGCGTCCCGGATGCCGCGCAGGACGACGCGTTCGACCTCCGGATGCAGACCGTCCACATGGTACGGAGAGGGATGCCAGACGTGGTCGGGCGCCTCGGCGTTGTTGAAGCGGAGCTCGGCGAGAGCCTCGCGCAGCTGCTCGCTCATGACGCCTCGATCGCGATCAGGTGGTTGTTCTCACCGCCGATCTCGACCGCCGCGGCGCGATCGGCGTCGGTCAGGGCCTTGGCGTTCGACGCGGAGGAGAACTGCGCCCGCCTGCCGCGGCTCATCGCCACGAGAACGTCGTCCACGTCAGCGCGGGACGCGCCGTCGAGCAGGCCGCGCAGGTCCGCCAGCCGGACCCAGTCGTACGGCTCGCGGGCGAGCTTCGCGTAGGCGGCCAGGATCTGTGGCTCCAGCTCGTCGCGGTCGACCGCGGCAGCGGGAGCAGGCTGGAACACGTCGCCGAGGCGGAGGTTCGCGCGGCGCAGGTAGCGGTCGACGCCGGCCAGGACCACATGCAGGGCCTTGCCGAGCGCGGTCGACCGGCCGCCGTCCAGCTCGACGGTCAGCAGCTCCTCACACCGGGCCCAGCCCTTGTCGGTGAGCTCGTGCACGAACGGGGCGCGGCCGTTCGCCCGGGTGCTCTCGACCAGCCGCTGGTCGTTGAGATCGCGGCGCACCTGGCTGTCGATCCGGAACCCGGCGATCTCGTGTAGCTCGGTGTTGGATGTCGCCCGTGACTGTCCCATGAGGACGAACAAGGCGGCGACATGCCGATTTCCCAACTGATCTGTCATGGTGCCTTACTCCCGTCTGCCGAGCCGGTCGATCGTGGTCGTGATCAGTGGTGCGAGGTGTTCGGGAATCCCGACCCGCTCGTTCGCCGTGCCCGCCGACTCGTGCACGCGGGCGGCCAGTTCGAGGTCGACCGTGCTGTCCCGCACGGCGTCCAGGTCGCCGGTGCGCAGGGCCGTGCGCATGGCCTCGACGGTCTGCTCGACCCAGTACCACCGCGTCGGCGCCAGCCGGGCGTCCCGGATCCGGCGCAGCGCGGCGGCCGCGTCCGCACGGGGCCGGTTCTCGGCGCCGGGCCCGGAACCGTTGCCGGGCAGATCCGCGAACAGCGTCTTCGCCAGGTCCCGCGGTCGCGTCCCGGCGCCGAGCCGCAGGTACTGGAAGTTGCGCAGGAACGCCGGCAGCAACACGGGATCGGCGGACTCGGTCAGCACCGGGATCAGCCTGCGGTCCTCGCTCGCGGCGAGGGTGTGCCGCAGGAACTGCTCGGCCTCGGCCTGCTGCCAGCGGCTCACGTGGTCGTCGACGACCAGGCACAGGTGCCGCGCCGAGTCCAGCGCCTTCGCGAGGGAGCCGGGGTCGGCGGACAGCGACGTCTCCGCCCGCGCGCCCAGCGCATGCAGCTCGGTGACGATCTCGGTCGCGGTCGCTTGTGCCGAACGCGGGCTGCTGACCAGGATGTCCAGCTCGAAGCCGTGCTCCGGTGCGCGGGCCGCGGCGACGTAGGCGTCCCGGTTGTCGGCGAGCAGGTCGGTCCGGTCGAACCCGTGCGCGACGACCGCGGCGACCGTCTCCAGGGCGAACGCGATCTGCTCGGACGAGGGCACCCGCTCGGCCCGTACGGGCAGCTGCTCGCCGAAGCTCCAGTACGAGACGTAGGGCAGCGTGAGGTGGCGCAGCATCTGGCCCGGCTCGACGTGCCGGACGAGCCAGTTGCCGAACAGCGGCTCGGTCAGCTCGGTGCAGATCTGGTACCACGACTCGGCCCGCTCGTACTCGACCCGGCTGTCGAACCGGGACAGCACGGGCAGCACGGCCAGCCTGGACCGGTCGTAGGGCATCCGGTTGCGCGCCACGTCGGCCCGTCGCGCCACGTCGAGGGCGCCGCGCACGCTCTGCTCGTTGGCGGTGAACACGAGCACCAGCCGGTCGGGCAGGTGCGCGGTGCAGATGCTGGCGATGTCGGCGTAGCCGGTGCGGCTGTCGATGAGGACGAAGTCGTAGCCGGCGGTCCAGTCCGCCCGGTGCCGTTCCAGCAGGTCGGCGAAGCCGTCCTCGTAGAGCCCGGCCCAGTCGATGGCCTGGACCCGGCCGCCGTAGCCGGGCTCGTCGCGCCCCGCCGCGATCAGGTCGACCGTGCCGCGCTCGCCGCAGTCGAGTGCGGTGACGTAGTCGGCGGGCGCCCGCTCGGCGCCGGCGGCGAAGTCGTCCACCAGCTCGGCGATCCCGGCCCGCGGCGGCTGGGCCAGCATCGGGGCGAAGTAGTGGTGCAGCCCGGGCGCCTCGAGGTCCCAGTCGACGGTCAGCACCCGGTATCCCCAGCGGGCCAGCAGGATCGCGGTGTTGGCCAGCGCGAAGCTGCGCCCGACGCCACCCTTGTACGAGTAGAACGTGACCACGGACCCGGTCACGAGAACCTCGGCAACGGGGTCGCGGTCCGGTACGGCAGGCCCTCCGGGCGGTGCGCGGGCCAGCCGGGTTGCCAGTCCGGCACCCGGGGCAGCAGCTTGTCGAGGTCGATGGCGACCTTCTCGACCTCCGTGTGGAAGTCGGGCCACTTGATCGTCTGCTGAAACACCAGGTCTGGCTGGTTGAAGTCCGTGAAGTCGCGCCAGGATCGCCTGCGGGCGAAGTCGGGGAAGTTCTCCGAGTCGGAGAACAGGACCGGGTAAATCAAGCCCTGTGGTTGTTCCGCGGTGTTGAGCCCGAACAGCCTCTCACGGGCAACCATCGTGTCCCATTCCGCGCGACACCAGGGCGACCGGAAAAACTGCGGGGAGAAGACGGCCACCATGATCTTGGACCGGTTGAGCGCGTTCTCCAGCCGGTGCGGCCAGTTCGCGCCGCGATCCATCTCCTCGTCGATGAACACCTTGGGTTCGTTGGCGAACTGGTCGGCGAGGCAGGCCTTCAGTCGCGGCAGGAAGTTGTTGCGCATCCAGTCATAGGGATTCCCGCTGCGGGTATAGCTGATGAACACGTCGAACTCGTAGCCCGGCACCGCATAGATGCTAGGGGAGCTTGCCGCACCGGAAAAGAAAGGAATTGTCCAGCAACATGACAAATTATGGACAAATTCCCGCGACCAGCGGTATTACATTCAGGTAATTCGCTCCGCGTATCGCTCATGCGTGGGAGCCGGGGGGTCGGCCCGGGGGCCCAGCTCCTCGGCGAGTATCCGGTCGATGAGCCTGCCGGCCCGACGGCAGCGGACGACGGCCAGCGCGAGGGCGCACCCCACCGCGGGCACCACCAACGCCACGATCATCACCGGGTAACTCAGCTCCTTGTGTCCACTGTGTTCGCTGCCCGGGATGTTAGTGGCGGCCACCGCCCCGAGCCGTGCCCGCACCGCGCCCGTCATCCACTCCAGCGACCAGGAACCACTCGATCCGGGAAAGTTTGACGTCGCGGCGGACCCGCGGATCACTCTATTTCCGCTGGAACCGGTTTTCCGCAGGTGCGGGCGGACGTACTTTCCAATCACCCGACCGCCCGCGAGCCCGCGTACTTCCTGGAGGCGCACCATGATCGGCTTCAGCACCACCCCCGGCACGCAGATCGACAGCAGGGGTGGCCGGTGCATGTACCAGCAGATCGACACGCTGCGCGCGCAGGGGCCCGCCGTCGCCGTCGAGCTGCCGGAAGGGTTCTCCGCCTGGGTGATCACGCGCGGCGATGTGGTGCGGAAGCTGCTGCTGCACCCCGGTGTGTCGCGCAACGTCAAGAAGAACGTGGCGAGCTACGAGCCCGGTGAGGTGAAGTGGCTGTCCCCCTGGGTCGACGTCGAGTCGATGTCCACTGCGGAGGGTCGCGAGCACCAGCGGCTGCGCAAGCTCGTCGCGCCGGCGCTGACGCCCAAGCGGATCGACGCCATGCGCCCGCACCTGGAGGCGATCGCGGCGAAGCTGCTCGACGACCTGTCGACGCGCCCCGCGGACGAGCCGATCGACCTGCACACGGCGTACTCGCAGCAGCTGCCGACCCGGATGATCTGCGACCTGTTCGGCATTCCGGACTTCCTGCGGCCCGAGGTGCTGCGGATCCTGCGCGTGGTGCTCAACACCGACAACGTGCCGGAGGAGGAGTCGGCGGCCGTCTTCACCGACATGAACGTCGCCATGCGCACGCTCATCGATCTCAAGCGCCGCGAGCCCGAGGACGACCTCACCAGTTTCCTCCTCGCCGCCCGCGTCGAGGGCGAGGCGCCGCTCGGCGAGCAGGAGCTGGTGGACATGCTGCTCCTGCTGATCGGCGGCGGCAGTCAGACCACCGTCTCCCTGATCGACCACACCGTGCGCGAGCTGCTGGCCAACCCCGACCAGCTGGCCACCGTGCTGGCCGACCCGAGCCGCTGGCCGGACGCGGTCGAGGAGGCGCTGCGCGTGCACTGCCCGGTGTCGTCGCTGCCGATGCGCTGGGCCAAGGAGGACATCGACCTCGGCGAGGGCGTGGTGATCCGGGCGGGCGACGCGATCCTGATCAACTACCTCGCCCACGGCCGCGACCCGCAGGTGCACGAGAACCCCGACGTGTTCGACATCGACCGCGCCGACAAGGAGCACATCGCGTTCGGCGCGGGCGCGCACTTCTGCCCCGGCGCCCGCCTCGCGCGGCTCGAGGCGCACGTGGCCGTCCCCGCGCTGTTCGCGCGCTTCCCCGACCTGGCGCTCGCCGTCGCGCCCGGCGACGTGGCGCCGCTGCACTCGTTCATCGCCAACGACGTCGCCGCGCTGCCGGTGCTGCTGCGCCGCTACGGGGTCAAGGCCGCCTGACAGACGCTCGAAGAGGGGGAATCCGCATGGGAGACGACAGTCTGGCCGGCCGTAGCCGGCGGCTGCTCGACGAGGCGAAGTACCTGACGCTCGCCACCGTGTCCACCGACGGCCGGCCGTGGTCGGCGGTGCTGCAGTACGCCTGGCTCGCCGAGCCGCTGCGTTTCCTGTTCGGCTCGGCCATCCAGGCCCGGCACAGCCGCCACATCGCCACCCGGCCGCGGGTCAGCGGATCGCTGTTCGTGGCCGGGGGCGACCTGCTGGCGGTGGACGGCGCCCAGTTCAGCGGCAGCTGCGTGGAGCTGAGCGCGGAGGAGGTCCACGACTACCACGCCACGTTCTACGACGCCGTGCTGCCCGACGCGCGGGACCGTGCCGAGTGGACATTGCCGCCGCAGGCACTGCTGGAGCCTGCCGAGCACCGGCTGTACCTGGTCGAGGTGGACCAGTGGTGGCTGGTCGACACGAGCACCTGGACCGAGGACCGGATCGACCGCCGTGTCCAGGTGCCGCTGTCCGAGCTGGCCGAGATGTGAGGCGCTAGCAGCCCTCGGCGAGCGCGTCCCAGAACGCGGTCTCGAGCGCGGCCACGACCCGCGCCGCACGCACCGCCTCCTGCGCGCTCTCCCCCGCCGCGAGCCCGGCGGCGACCACCGCGGCGGCCTGCTCCAGCAGCTCCGGCGGGGTCTGGGAGAAGAACACGAAGTGACCGACCGCTTGCTCGCTCAGCCCGTACCGCGAGCGCAGCGCGGCGGCCACGCGCGCGTAGGTGCCCCCGGACTCCTCGACGTTGGCCAGCAGGGCCATGGCCATCGCGCTGCTGGTCCCGAACACCGCCACCCGGGCCAGGTAAGCGGGGTAGGCCTGGGCCAGCGGCAGCGGCTCGTGCGCCGCCAGGTCCGCCGCGCCGATGCCGACCGCGGTGGCGAAGTCGTCCAGCAGCGCCAGCGCCTCGGCCTCGCCCTGCGCCAGCGCGAGGAACAGGTCACCGGCGGGTGCGACGGGGAAGCGGGACGCGAGCAGCGCCTGGCTGCGCCGGTCGCTGGCGACCAGCCCGTGCAGCTCCGCGGCCAGCACCCGCAGCCGCGCCGGCGGCACAGCGCCCGCCTCGAGCAGGTCGACGAACCGGTTCCCGCCGTCCTGCGCGGCGATCTCGCGCCGCGCCCGGTCGACGAGGGCGGCGACATCGCTGTCGTTGGCTGTGGTCACGCCGACTGTGGTCACGCCCGAATACCAGCACCGGGTACGCGGCCGCGTCCAGGCGTGCGAGTGCGGGACAAGCGTGTTGCCAGTGTGGCGCAAGGAGTTCTTGCCAGGGTCATGGTCGGGACCGTGACAGCCACGAAGGGAACAACCGATGTCCGCTGCGAACGCCTCGGAGCCGCGTGCCGGCCGCAGGGAATGGCTCGGACTGGGGTTACTTGTGCTGCCCTCCCTGCTGCTGTTCATGATGCTGACGATCCTGTTCCTGGCGATCCCGCACATCGCCGCCGACCTGCGTCCCAGCAGCACGCAGCTGCTGTGGATCCTGGACATCTACGGCTTCCTGATGGCGGGGTTCCTGGTCGCCATGGGCACCCTGGCCGACCGGATCGGCCGCAGGCGGCTGCTCGTGATCGGCGCCGCCGTGTTCGGTGTCGTGTCGGTCGTCGCCGCGTTCACCGACGACCCGAACCTGATGATCCTCTGGCGCGCGGTCCTCGGCATCGCCGCGGCCACCCAGATGCCGTCCACGCTGGGCCTGATCTTCACGATGTTCCGCGACGCCAAGCAGCGCGGCGTCGCGATCGGCGTGTGGGCGGCCAGCATCTCCGCCGG
>Ga0164241_10001679_pt1 | contig 26299 bp, 31 predicted proteins | sample OricomyardsoilBY_FD_108780 | JGI IMG/M metagenome (GOLD analysis project Ga0164241, IMG submission 108780) | Backyard soil microbial communities from Emeryville, California, USA - Original compost - Back yard soil (BY) | ecosystem: Environmental > Terrestrial > Soil > Unclassified | place: USA... | reverse complement strand
ATTCAGTGGCACCGGATACGGTCCCGGGTCACTCTCGTCGGCGTAGTCGAAGGTCACGGGGTACTTCTGCTGGCCGGAATGGACGACGAGATACGGAATTCCGTTCGGTGCGCCATCGTAGACCGTCCCGAAATCCGGATGCACGGCCGCACTCGCCCCGCACGACGCGACCATCGCGGTCGAGCTAGGATCCACTGGATCGCCCGATATATCGCGATTCCACGGATTATCCGCAGGAAACACGAGTTTACCGCCGATCGTACCGCCCGACGGCTGTACCGGATTGCTGCCAGTCGTATCACTCGGCGGGGCGGTCGCCACACTGCTTCCGCCGCCACAGGCAATGACGACGAGCACGGGTGCGATAAGGAGGGGCCCAATTGGAAAGGTGCGCATACCTGTATGACCCTGACAACCGCGGACCGATCCGCGTCATCGACTAATTCACACTCTCGACTTCAACCGCATCCAGACGAAATATGTCGGTACGCCGAGCGATAACAGGGCGATACCTATCAGGCTGTGCCGAGGATCGCTGTAGACCGTCGTGCCGACAACTATCCAGCTCGCGATCATGAAGAAACCGGTCGTCCAGGGATGGCCTGGAACGGTGTATCCGACGACTCCGGTACGATTTCTGGCACGCGCTCGAAAAACGAACAAGGCCAGCGCAGCCAACCCATAGAAGATGAAATCCACGGACGTCACATAACTCATGATCGATTCGTAACTGCCTGACGCGGCGACGATTGCGCACAGTGTGCCCTGCAGCGCGATTGCCGTAACCGGCGTATGTGATCGAGGTGAGATCCGTGCAATCGCCTTGAAGAACAGTCCATCTGCGGCCATCGCCTGATATACTCGCGGCGTCGCAAACATCCCCTGACTCAGAAATCCGAAAGTCGATAGTGCAATACATGCCGCGATCGCTTCCGCGCCTACGTGCATGCTGCTGGATACCCGATCGACGACTGCTGCGGCAGGCGTAACCGTAGTCGCAAGCCCATCAGCACCGAGCGCAAGCAGAAATGATGCATTCACTGCGAGATACAACGCGACGACACCAAGCACACCGTAGAGCATCGCGCGCGAAAGATCGCGCGCGGGATTGCGCATGTCACCGGCAGCAAAGCTCGCAGTCTGCCAGCCACCGTACGCGAACATTACGGGCGTGAACGCCGCTGCAAGTGCGCGCCACGGATGCTCCGGCATCGTGCCTTCCATGGTCGTGGAGCTCGTTCCGTGTGCCATTATCGCAACACCGCAGCCGATGATCGCGACCAGCGCAATCACCTTGAGTATCATGAACAGGCTCTGCGTCCTGTTGCCGGCCTTCAGATTCGCGCAGTTTATTCCTGTCAGCAGCGCAAGCGCGATTACCGCAACCATCGTTTCCGAGAGAGGTAACGGCACGACGGCAAGGAAATAGCGCGCGAATATGACCGATACTGCTGCAATCCCGCCTGTCTGCACCACGAGCAGTATGGCCCAGCCGAACATGAAAGCGATCGCGGGGTGAAACGCGTCTCTCATGTATGCGTAGTGACCACCGGGCGCCGGATGACGGGCTGCGAGCTCTGCATACACGAACGCGCCCGCCAGAGCGATCACGCCACCGATCGCCCACACTACCATCATCAACAATCCACTATGCACCATCTTCGCAACCACAGAAGGGTTGCTGAAGATTCCCGCTCCCACTATCCCGCCCATCACGAGCATCGTCGCGTCGAAAACGCCGATCTTCGGCGCCGAGTGATCTGCTCCCGACCCGCTCATGACGGGATCAGCCATCCAGTAGCGCCAGCACGCGATCCATCTCCTGATCTGTGTTGTAGATATGCGGTGCTATACGAAGCACGCCTCCAGCACGCACGGAATGCGTGACATGATTCTCATCCAGTCGCTTCGACACCGCCGCGACATCATCCACCTTGAACGAGACTATCCCGGCCCTCCGGGCTGGATCGTAGGGTGTGATGAGATCCAGTGTGCTGATCTTGGCAATCTCGGTGACCAGTCGACTCGCGAGCGCATGGATCTTCGTCGAAATGACATCGGCGCCAATCTCGCCGAAGAGCTCGAGACTGGAAACCATCCCCGCCATGTCCTGATACGGAATCGTCGCCACCTCGAATTTGCGCGCATCATCGGCATATGTAAGGTCGTATTCAAGCATGTGTGAAAAATCTTCGGATCCGCGCACCGCCAGCCATCCTATCGTACGCGGTTCCAGATTCTGCACGAGATCCTGACGTACATAGCAGAAACCGGAACCCCACGGCGAGAGCAACCATTTCTGCGCGCCGCACGAAAGTATGTCGATCTTGCACTTGTGAACATCGAGCGGTGTCGCGCCGACTCCCTGAATCGCATCGACGACGAACCAGATCCCGCGCTCGCGACACATCGTGCCTATTGCTTCGAGATCGGCGCGATCGCCGGATACGAACGACACCCATGAGATCGCGACAATTCCTACATCGCCCCGATTCAGCCGTTCTGGAAGAGCTTCCCAGTCCGGCAATCCATTCGGCAACAGCCCCAGCTGTTCATAACGCGCTTCTCCGCGCCGAGCCTTCGCCATCCAGGGGTAGACATTCGCCGGAAACTCGCCATCGTAGCCGACTATCACTTTGTCTCTTTCTATAGGAAGGATCTGCGCGGCGATGTTGATACCGGTGCTGGTGTTGGGAATCAGCGCGATCTCCTCCGCGTCTGCACCGATCAACCCGGCGCACAGCTTCCTGGCCTTCGAGAGCGTCTCCAGCTGCTCATTCAGCTCGATATTCCACGGCTCAACACGAAGCCTCGTCCAGCGATCCAACTCGGCGGCCGTCCGAGCCGGAAGGGGGCCGGTCGCGGCGGCGTTGAGGTAGATGAGGTCGCTACCACTCCAGGGGAATTCCTTCGCTATATCGAGTGACATTTTCGCAGAATCTGATTTATCGGGTAAGTACAGTGGAAGCTTCGCTCGCTGGTTCACTCCACGCCAGTGCCAACCACCGCGGCAACCCGCCCGGAAAGCGTTGCAACCTTGAGCGCCGCGCACTATCTTCGCGCGCGAACACTATCGCTTGCTTGAATCTCGCACGATTTCCGGTTGGAGGAATGGATGGCAGAACTTTCGCAGCGGCCAGAATACGACGTCTGCATTGTAGGTTCGGGTGCCGGCGGAGGCATGGCGGCCTATATACTCACCAAAGCTGGTGCCAACGTGGCCCTGCTCGAGGCTGGCCCCGAATGGTATAGCACGAAGGACTCCAAGATGCTCGTGCCGGCCTACGCCTCCATGCGACGCGGTGCTGGCTCACGAGAAAAGCCATTCGGCGAGTTCGATGGCTGCATCGGTGGCTGGGACATCGAGGGTGAACCGTACACCACCGCACCCGGAACCCAATTCGACTGGTGGCGTGCCCGAATGCTCGGCGGCCGTACCAATCACTGGGGTCGCATCTCCCTCCGCTTCGGACCCAATGACTTCCGCGGCAAGTCCATCGATGGATTGGGCGACGACTGGCCTATCACTTACGATGACGTAAAGCCGTACTACGACGAGGTCGACAAGCTCATCGGCATCTTCGGCAGCAACGAAGGACTGTACAACAATCCCGACGGATTCTTTCAGCCCGCGCCAAGACCTCGTTGCTACGAACTGATGATCAAGGATGCCTGCAACAAGCTTGACATCACCTGCATTCCGGGGCGCCTCTCGATCATCACAAAACCGCTGAACGGACGCATGGCCTGCCACTACTGCGGCCAGTGCGGTCGCGGTTGCCAGACGAACTCCAACTTCTCGAGCCCTGGAGTGTTGATCGCACCCGCACTCAAGACGGGCAAGCTCACGCTCATTACGAACGCCATGGCGCGCGAAGTAACGATCGACAAGAGCGGCAAGGCTACAGGCATCACGTACATCCAGAAGAGCGACGGCTCCGAACAGCACGTTAAAGCCAGAGTCGTGGTCCTTGCAGCGAGCGCCTTTGAGTCCGCGCGGCTCATGCTCAATTCCAAGTCCTCGATGTTCCCGCAGGGACTCGCAAATTCGAGTGGCATCATCGGCAAGTACATCACCGATACCACCGGCGCCGGAATGAGCGGATTCATTCCCAAGATGGTCGCGCGAGTCCCGCACAACGAAGACGGATCCGGCGGTGGTCACATTTACATGCCGTGGACCAAGGACAACAAGAAGCTCGACTTCCCCCGTGGCTACCATATAGAAGTCGGCGGTGGTTTCGATCCGCCGTCATACGGTTTCATGGGCGGAATCCAGCGCTATCCAGGAGCTGGCGGCTACGGCAAGTCACTCAAGGATGACTATCGCCGCTACTTCGGATCAGGCGTCGGATTCGCCGGGCGCGGTGAGATGATTCCGAACGACGACTGCTACTGCGAGATCGATCCCAAGGTCGTTGACAAGTTCGGCATTCCGGTGCTCAAGTTCCACTGGAAGTGGAGCGACCACGAATACAATCAGGCCAAGCACATGATCGAAACCTTCCACTCCATCATCACGGAGATGGGTGGCGAGGTTCACTCGCGCATACCCGGCAAGGAACAGGGTTACGGGCTTTCCACTGGCGGCAGCATCATCCACGAACTTGGTGCGACCCGCATGGGCAACGATCCGTCCAAATCGGTGCTCAACAAGAACTGTCAGGCACACGACGTGAAGAATCTGTTCGTCGCAGACGGCGGACCGTTCGTTTCGCAAGCCGACAAGAATCCCACCTGGACCATTCTCGCGCTTTCCATGCGCACCGCCACCTATATCGCTGAGCAACGCAAGCAGGGTGCACTATGACCGACGAGAACAAGAAGGGAATCAGCCGTAGAGACGCACTCAAGCTGCTCGGCGCGGTTCCACTGACCGGTGCGATGCACTGGACGCCAGAAGCACTCGAACGCGGCAAGCATCTGCTGCAACAGGATGACGTGGAGCCCGCGCCGGCAACGCGTAAATTCTTCACAGCGCACGAAGACGCAACCGTGCGTGTTCTGGTCGATATGATCATACCGCGTGACGAGCGATCGGGGAGCGCGACCGACGCTCGCGTACCCGAGTTCATGGACTACAATCTCAACCTCGCGACAGAGAGAAACCAGGTCGAGATGCACGGCGGACTCGCATGGCTGGACACCGAATGTCGCACCCGGTTCAATGCGAATTTCATCAAGTGCACCGATGCGCAACGCAAACAACTTCTCGACGACATTTCGTGGCCTGACAAGGCAAAACCGGAGTTCAGTCACGGCGTTCAGTTCTTCAACAGCTTCCGCGATATGACCGCGTCCGGATTTTTCTCGTCCGCCATGGGGTGGAAAGACGTACGCTACATCGGAAATGTCTTCAATCCCGGCTGGAACGGATGCCCCACAGAAGCTCTGCAACAACTCGGTGTCAGTTACGACAGTTGAATGAATATGGATGCAGTCATCCTCGCGAAAGCGAGGATCCATGTTTGCTCAGAGTGTGGCCAAGAAAATGGATTCCCGCTTTCGCGGGAATGACGGGGATCGGTCAGGACAATGACGGACATTGGCAACAGGAACCAACATGAGCGACAACAAACTCGGCATCGGCTTCATCGGGAGTGGATTCATTGCGAAATTCCACCTCCAATCCTTCGTCAGCGTTCGCGATGCTGACGTGCTCGGGGTCTGGAGCCCACATCACGACAATGCGGTCGCCACTGCCGCGCTTGCTCGCTCGCTGAATGTCGGTAATGCGCGCGCGTACGATTCCATTGCCGACATGGTCGCCGATCCGGCAATCGACGCAATCTGGCTGTTAGGTCCCAACTTCGCGCGCATCGAGAATGTGCAGGAAATAGTCGATGCGATTCGGAACGGGAAGGGAACGCTCAAGGCGATCGCATGTGAAAAGCCACTCGCGCGAAATGTCGCGGAGGCGATGAAGGTTCTCGAGTTGGTGGAAAGCGTCGGACTCATGCACGGATACCTGGAAAACCAGGTATTCGCTCCGCAGATCGAGACAGGTCGCTCACTGATCTGGTCACGCGGCGCTGCAACAACAGGCCGCCCGTATCTCGCACGCGCAGCCGAGGAACACAACGGCCCGCACATGCCGTGGTTCTGGCGCGGCGACATGCAGGGAGGCGGTGTACTCAACGACATGATGTGTCATTCCGTCGAACTTGTACGGCACCTGCTTACCAAGCCAGGCGAGCCGCGCGAATCGCTCAAACCAATCTCGATCAGCGGCCGCATCGCAAGCCTCAAGTGGAGCCGACCGGAATACGCAGAACGACTGCGCAAGACCATGGGTCAGGAAGTCGATTACAGCAAGCATCCTTCAGAGGATTTTGCGGGCGTCACAATTGAATTCGAAGCGCAGGATGGCACGCGCGTCATTGGCGAAGCGAGTACCTCGTGGAGTTACGTCGGTGCGGGATTGCGACTTTCCGCCGAGCTGCTCGGACCGGAGTATTCGATGTCGTGGAACACACTCGATAGCGGACTGAATCTCTTCTTCAGCCGCGAAGTAAGCGGCAACGCCGGCGAGGATCTGATCGAGAAACAGAACGCCGAGATGGGATTGATGCCCGTGGTCGCCTCCGAGCCGGCCGCGTATGGCTACGAAGCCGAGAACCGTCACTACGTAAATGTATTCCTCGGTCGTGTGAAGCCGACGCTCACGTTCCACGACGGCGTCGAAGTCGTGAAGCTATTGATGGCCGCCTATCAGAGCGCTGAGCAGGCGAGAACCATCGAATTACCCGCGACCGGAATCGAAAGCTTCAAACCAGCCGTCGCCCGCGGAGCGTGGCACGGGTAAGGTTGCGTACTACGGGTATCCAGTTACATCCAGTCATTCCCGCGAAAACGGGAATGACGACCGGCCGACTATTACGCCGCGATCGGCAGCGCTGCCTCATCTGTCGGTGGCTTCACGTCCACGCTCGGCTTGAACCAGAACAGGAATATCACGAAGATCACCGCGGATCCAATCGCCGGAATCAACCAGATCGATCGCCAGTCGTGTGTGACCGCACCATTGGCGCTGGTAATCTGATAAGCCTGCACCACCAACCCCGATAGCCATGATCCAATCACGTTCCCGATGCCGAGCGTGACAAATGCGATCAGTCCTTGCGCCGCGGCGCGGATTCGAAGATTGGCTTGCTGATCCACGTAAATCTGGCCGCTGACGAAGAAGAAGTCGTAACACACACCGTGTACGAGAATGCCGGCGTACAGCATCCATACCGACGGTCCGACGTTTCCGTACGCGAAGAATGCATAACGTATCGCCCACGCGGCCATGCCGAGCAGCATGATGCGCTTGATGCCAAGACGCGTCAGGAACCACGGTAGAAGCAGCATGAAGAACAGCTCCGAGCCCTGACCCAAAGTCATCTTGGCGGCTGCGTTCGTCATCCCCGCTTCATTCAGGAACGCGTTGGTGAACGTGTAGTAGAACTGCAACGGAATCACGAGCAGGAATGATCCCACGACGAAAACCGTGAACGATTTATCCTTGAACAACGACAAAGCATCGAGGCCCAGCACATCGCGCACACGGAGCGGTTGACCTGCGGCGTGCGGCGGCGTGTGCGGAAGCGTCAGCGAGAACAGACCGAAGAGCAGCGACGCACCAGCTGCGATCTTCATCGGTATCGCGGTCGACTCGATACTCAGGAAACTCACCGAGAGTCCAGCCACGATCCAGCCGATCGTCCCGAGCACTCGAATCTTCGGAAAGTCACGAGCCGGATTTTCGATGTGGTCGAAGCTGATCGAATTTGCCAACGCCAGCGTCGGCATGAACGTCAGCGCGTAGATGATCAGCAACACATAGAACGGCACGAACTCCTTGATCGTCGAGACGTAGTACAGCACCGCGGCACCGATGATGAGCAGCACCGCCATCACTCGTTCCGACGAGAAGAAACGATCCGCTATCATTCCGATGAAAAACGGCGATATCATCGCCGCAATTCCCATACTGCCGTATGCGAGCCCAACCCTGGAGCCGCTGAACTTCAGAGTTTCAGTGAGATAGGTGCCAGCCGTGACGTACCACGCACCGTACACGAAATACTCCAGAAACATCATCACTGATAGCTTGGCGCGCGTTGCGGTCATTAACGAATTCAATCCTCGATGCGATGTGGACTATGTCGCGCTGATTGCGTCGGGAATAATGTGCGGAAATTCCATAGAATCCGCCAATCCGAACGATCGTTCGAGACAACTTCCAGAGACGTTGGAATGTCCCTGCGGAAGTGCCACCTTCCGTCCAGTGCGACCGTGCGCGACATTCGGAATGTGCCTAATACATCATCACTTCCAGTAGCCTTCGCCGACGTTCTCCGTGCCGCGGACACGCTCCGCGGCGTGGCGCACCATACGCCAGTATTCACCTCTCGCACCGCTGACTCGATAGCGGGAGCACAGCTCTTCTTCAAATGCGAGAATTTTCAACGCGTCGGGGCCTTCAAGTTCCGCGGCGCATACAATGCCGTCAGCCGCCTGACTGACGATCAGCGCAAACGTGGCGTGATCACTTTCTCATCCGGCAATCACGCTCAGGCGATGGCGCTTGCCTGTCGACTCCTCAGCGTTCCTGTCACCGTCGTCATGCCCTCCAACGCTCCGGCACTCAAGCTTGCAGCGACACGCGGCTACGGCGCAACAGTGGTCATCTATGACCCGAAGGCGGAGAACCGTGAAGAGATTGCAAGAACTATCGTCGCCGAGCGAGGACTGGCACTCATCCCACCATACGATCACCCCGATGTGATCGCCGGGCAGGGAACCGCGGCGCTGGAGCTCTTCGACGAGACAGGCCCGCTCGATGCGCTCGTCGTGCCGGTGGGTGGTGGCGGCGTTCTCTCCGGCTGCTCGATTGCAGCCTCGGGTCGCTCACCCGAGTGCGTCGTCTACGGCGTGGAGCCCGAGGCCGGCAATGACGGACAACAATCCTTCCGCTCAGGAGAGATCGTTCACATTCCCGTCCCGGATACAATCGCCGACGGCGCGCGCACACAGCACATCGGCACTATTGTGCTCCCGATCCTGCGTGCCCTGGTACGCGACATCGTAACTGCAACTGACGACCAGCTTCGCGCGCAGATGCGTTTCTTCATGGAGCGGATGAAGATCGTCGTCGAGCCAACGGGATGTCTTGCCGCTGCCGCCGTGATGCAACACGCGATCGACTTGAAGGGAAAGCGCGTAGGAATCATTCTCACCGGAGGCAATGTCGATCCCACAGCTTTCTGCGAGTTCATCTCCGCGGCAGACAGCCTCAAGTAAAACAGCGAATAAAACAGCGAATAAAATAGCGAAGCCCGTTCACACCACAGCCGCTCTGAGCGGCTCAATGCTTAAAACTCAAGCGCTCGCAGATACGTGTAGCTCGCCGCTATGCTCGCAAACGGGTCCGTCGCGTAGTCATACTCAACGAAGTAGTGCTCAGCTACGGTATCTGCTTCGAAGATCGCTTTCCAGTCTATGACGCCGCTACCGACGTCGACCATCTTCTTCTGAGGACTTCCATCGATGTCCTTTACGTGCAACATGCGGAAACGGCCGGGATATTTTTTGAAGTAAGCGAGTGGATCGCCGCCGCCGTCGACCATCCAGAAGACGTCCATCTCCATGGCAACCAGCGCCGGATCGGTGCGCTCCAGCATCACATCATACGGTCTGACACCGTCGATCGGCGTCAGCTCCGTTCCGTGGTTGTGATATCCGATCTGGATTCCGGATTTCCTGGCGATCTCGCCTGCATGGTTGAGAACGTCTGCAGCCTTCCGGTATCCATCTAGGGCGTCTTTCTCGTCCGAAATGTTCGGGCAAACAACGAATTTGTGACCGAGCGTGTGCGCTTCCGCCAGAACTTGCGGTAGCTCGTCCCGCACGCGCTCCATCGCGATGTGTGTCGATGGCGCGACGAGTCCATGTCTGTCCAGCGAAGCCTTGAACTCCGCGACCGTGTGCGACTGATAGCCAGCGAGCTCGACTTCGCGGTATCCGATGGACGCCACTCGAGCAAGCGAGCCATCGAGATCCGTCTTGACGGCGTTACGGATCGTGTATAGCTGAACGCCTATGCGATCCAGACGACGGTTCGCACGCATCCGCAGAGCTCGGGGACCAAGAGCCATGGTAGCAAGGGACCCCGATACGACTGCGAGAAACGACCTTCGATCGATCTGTTGCATAGCCCCGTCCCGACCCACCATCGTCTCGTGGGTCTGCGCTGAGTGTGACCGACTCTCGAACTGAAAGGTTACCCTGCACATGATTATAGCGCCGAATACGGGCGTTGATAATGGCGGGGTCATCGTCGTCACGGTCTTCGCCGCCAAACCCGAATCTTCTTCCGATGTCGTCGTACTCGAATCGCTTGCGATTGCTTGTCAAATGCCGATCTGTCTTGTCATATCACGATCGACGCACGGCGTTCGGCTTCGCAGTCAATCCCCATGGTGTGCAGAAAGATGAAATTGTCTACAACGACAACACGGAAGATCTCAACTGGGATGGTGTCTGGCTGTCATTCCACCGAAGATGAACTGTCATCCCGCCGAAGGGCGGGATCCATCTCTACGACGCGACCAACACATCGATCCCATACGCCGCCAACGCGTCATCCGACGTCACGAGCGTGCAGCCCTCCACAATTGCCTGTGCCACCAGCATCCTGTCGAACGGATCGCGGTGATACAATGGCAGTGCCAGCGTCGCGGCCGCGTGCCGCATCGTCACCGGCAGTTCGGTGAAATCGTTTTCTGCCAGGACGTTCACGAACGCACCGGGAAACGACAGCTTCCCCAGCTTCCGCTTGATATCGGCTTCCCACGCGGATGCTGCACTCACGTAAACGATCTCAGCCTCCCGGATGGCACTCTTCACTTCCTGGCGGAGTTGCGGTGTGTCGAATTGCCACCACATCAGTACGTGCGTATCGAGTAGCAACCGCATTATTTCTTCTTCCGTTCCACCGCCACGTGACGGGACGGAGCACCTGTTTCTGGATCGTCGCCGTCAAAGAGTGCCTGCACATCCGTCGGCAACGGTGCATCGAAGTCCTCGGCGATCCATCCTTTCCCCGCCCATTTCCCCGGCTTGCGAACCGTCCTGGCACGCGGACTCAACGGCGCCAGCTGAGCTATTGGCGACCCGTCCTTGGCGATGACGATAGTCGCACCTGCTCCAGCCTCCTTCACGAGTTGGGACAGGTGTGTCTTTGCTTCATACAGGTTGACCTGCTTCTGTTCAGCCATGGGATCCCCCTGACATATAATAGGAGGCTTGGGGATATTGGTCAAGTTGGTTGGTCTATATGGTCAATATCGCGAGCGCACCCAGAGACACCCAGAGATGCCCCAGACCACAATGGATTCCCGCTTTCGCGAGAATGACGACTGCGCGCGCCTACGCCACGTCCGGAACTCGCGTTCGTCCCCGCGCTGCCAGGTACAGCAGCGACGCCACAACCAGCACTCCACCGACCACCGAGAACTCCTTCATCGTCGCGTTGCTCAGTATCCATACAATCACACACACCGCGAGGATCGGAACAGTCGGGCCACCCGGAATCCTGAACGGTGTTCCACCTGCCTGCACGTTCTTCCGCCGCAGCTCCCACGCGGCGATGCAACAAAGGAGATAAAGCACCAGCACCGCGATATTGCTCAGTATCGCGAGCTCCGCGAAACCTCCGGTCACCGCGACGATGAACGTCATCACGCACTGCGCCATGATCGCTACGGCAGGCGTGTCATATCGTTGATGCACACGCGCAAATACCGGCGGCAGGATCCCGTCACGACCGAATGCGTACAGCGCACGCGGTGCTGTGAGCATCATCCCACTCACGTAACCGAACATCGATATGCTCGCGCACACGCCGATGAACACCGCACCTATCGACCCTGACACCGCACGCGCCGCCGCGGTAAGTGGTGCGGCCTGTTCCAGCGCGAGTTGACTGCCAAGTATCATCTGGGCGACGTACTGAATCGACACATACAATATCGTGATCGCCGCCATCGCGATGAACAGAGCCCTCGGAACTGTCCGTGCCGGATCCTTCACTTCGCCGCCCGGCACCAACGCGAATTCAATTCCCGCAAATGCGAAGATCAGAACTATCACTGATCGACCGAGAGCTGCCGCGTGCAGACTGCCGAATACGTCCGGCACCGGGCCGCGTGCCAGGATCGCCCCCTCGATCACGAAAAGAATCAGCGGCAGCAACTTCACAACCGTGATCAATTCAAGAAAGCGCGTGCTCTGCTTTGTTCCGCGAATGTTCAGGGCGCCGAACAAGGCGAACACAAGGGCCAGGATCAGAGCGCGCGGAACAGGCTGCGCCAACGGAGACCAGAATACGGCGACCGAACCAACCAACGCGCTTCCAACCGCTGCCGTAGCAGTCGTACCGACAAGCCACAATAGCGCCCCCGCAAGAAATCCGACGTACTTGCCGAGCGCTATCTCCACGTACGCGTACGGGCCGCCAGTGAGATCGACTCTGCTTCCAGCTTGCGCAAAGCAAAGTACGATGAGCCCCATCGCAACCGCGACAACGATGTACGCGATCGGTGCCGAGGGACCGATCGTCGCCGCGACCACTGCGGGCAGGACGAAAATTCCACCGCCTACCGTGACGTTGAATGCGGTTGCGGCAAGGCCGCGCACTCCTATCGCGCGCTCCAGCCCATGTTCTTTACCTGGATTCGTCATTGTCGTGCGGTGGAATGTAGTCACCCTGCCGAAGGTCGGAATCCAGCTGTCACGATCGAGGCCGCGCAGTCATCGGTCATCCCCCGCGAAAGCGGGGATCCATGGAAGCATGCGCCGAGCGGAACCTCGGCTGCGTAGTCATCAGTCATCCCCGCGAAAGCGGGGATCCATGTTCAACCCAAGCACGGTGAAAAATGGATTCCCGCTTTCGCGGGAATGACTACTATCGGTGCCTACATGGATTCCCGCTTTCGCGGGGATGACTGCTATCTGCGCCTACTCGGAGATTATTACTGGATCTCCAGGTGCGACTCTACAACCACATCTACATCGGCCGGTCCCACGCTCCGCTCATCTGGGACCTCTGGGATCTCCAATCGCCGCATCGTCAGATCGATCGCATCCAGCGCGCCGATCTCAACCGTCGTTCCCGCGCCGAGGTCCCTGAACCTCCGAGCCTGCGGCAACACCTTCCGCTCCAGAGACCCGACCGCGCTGTTGTACGCCTCGACCGATTTCTCCAGGCCGCGACGCAGAGTATCAAAGTGGTTCGAGAACGTGCTGATTCGCGAGTACATCTCCCTGCCGAGTGCGCTTATTTCTTCAGCGTTTCTTGCGATCCGGTCCTGCTGCCATCCATATGCGATCGAGCGCAGCAACGCGATGAGTGTCGTCGGGCTCGACGGAATCACGTGTTGATCGAAGCCATATTCGATCAACCCTGGATCGTATTGCAGCGCGGCGCTGAAGAATGTTTCGCCCGGCAGGAACATTACGACGAACTCGGGCGTTGACTCGAACTGCCCCCAGTACGCCTTCTGCCCGAGTGTGACCATGTGATCGCGGACCTGCCGCGAGTGATCCCGCATCAGTCGCTCACGCTCGACTTCGTCCGTACATTCGAGCGCCGCGAGATACGCCATCAATGGCGCCTTCGCATCCACGATGATCACCTTGCCACCCGGCAGGCGCACCGTGAGATCCGGCCGCAACTTGCCGTCACCACTATCGATAGTCGTCTGTTCCGTAAAATCACAATGGTCCAGCATGCCAGCCATCTCGCATACGCGCTTCAATTGCATCTCGCCCCAGCGCCCGCGGACAGTCGGCGAGCGAAGCGCGTCACCAAGCTGCTTGGTGCGCCCACTCAGCTCCCGCTGCGTCTCGCCCATCGAACGAAGCTGCTCGACCAACGATTCGTACGATCCAACTCGCGCCAATTCCACTTTCTGAATCGTACCATCCATCTTCGCCAGCGATTCCTTTATCGGCGTCACCATTTCGCTGATTGCCTGTTGGCGCAGTTCCAGATCCGACGACGTGCTCTGCTGCATTTCTGACAGAGATGTGCGCGCAAGCTGCAGGAAAGATTCGCTGTTCTGTCTCAGCGCTTCAGCGCCCATCGACTGAAACGCCTCGCGCAGTCGCTGTTCTGCCTGTTCGATCACCGCAACCTTGTCGTCATTGCTCTTGCGTTCGGCATCCAGCTGAGCGGTAAGTGCTGCGCACTTCACATCCGCCGCGCCGAGCTGCTCCACGCGTAGATTCAATCGTGCAGCTTCGGCGCTACGAATTTCGAACCGTGCACTGAGATCGGCGACCCTGCTTTGCAGAATACCGAGTAGCGAGCGTTGACGCGTTACGGCAGCGAACCATCCAAGCCCGACGCCTACCGCGAGGAGCGCGACTGCGACCCCGAATAGCACAATCGGAGTCACATCAGACACGGGACGCACCGGAAGCGGCGTGTGCTTCGCCCCACACGCGATCGCTCAATTTGTAACCTTTGAGCTTGGCGAGTTGCACCGCCTGACCGGTGTGCAGAGCGAGGTGCACGGTTGCGTTGAGAAAATCTTCGTACACCGTCCAGTGCCGCCCATCAGGATCGCGAGATGGCGCCGCGTAGTCCTCAGTCTTCAGCGAATCCATCACGACCCTGACATCGGATATCGCTCGGCTGAACTCGGTGGATATCTCCGACTTGCTGAGTCGGCGCGACGAGTCGAACTCCTGCGACCTGTTGCGCACGTAATCGGTGCCGCCGACGTGTCGGCCGATGAAGTGTCGGAGATTGCCCGCACAGTGCAGAACCAGCACCGCGATCGGATTCACCCCATCCGCCGGTTGCCACCAGATGGACTCATCATCGAACGGCTCGAGCGCCGCATTCATCATCTGGGGGAGCGCACCCGTGAGGCGAGTGCGCAATGCGGAGACCTGAAGGTCCTTGGGGTGAGGAACTGGCATCGACCTGACCGTGTTGGAATGCTCGCCGTTCAGCATGATGCGTCGGCGCTGTCAAAACACGACAGTTTACCGTGATGTTTGGTAACATTGCATCCGATACTTGCCACGCTCTTGCGGCGCTCTTACCGCGCTCTTGCCACGCTCAGGTCAAAAGGAGCCCTCCGGAATTCCCGGAAGGCTCCTTTTGATTCACGTCCGATCGCGTTCCAGCCGCATCAGTGACCGTGGCGATTGGGCTCGGCGTGACGATGGGCCTGACTCGGCGGTGGCGGAGGAGGAGTCCTGACCGCATGCGGAGTCGGTGCGCGCACAGGCGCACGCGCTGGTACGTGCGGGACTGGGAAACCAGGAGGTATTACGCCCCTCCGTGCCCCTTCACCTGGCGGATTTACCACGACGACAGGCGGCCGAGGGACCGCGCGACGTTCGACGTAAACAGGCCGTTGCACCGGTCGTTGCACGATCACAGTACGCGGGTAACCACCATAGGCACCGTAGCCATATGCGCCGTACGCACCGTAGCCGCCGTAGGCGCCGTAACCGTCATAGTATGGGTCATAGTACGGATCGTAATTGTAACCGTCGTTGATGTACGCGCGGTCGTTGTTGTAGTTGCCGTAGTTACTGTAGTTCCCATTCGGCTGCCAGAACGCCTGGATATCGTACTGTCCCCGACCGCCCTGTTCATCACGAATACGAATTATCGTCGTAAACGCATTCTGAGCGCGCGGCTGTTGCACGACGTCGGCGACGCCGCGTCCTTCCAGCATGCGCACGCTTACAAACCCATTGACCGATGGTACATCGCTGACAGCACGGGCATTGTCATAGCCAACGGACTCCCGCGGACCGATCGGCATCACATCGGTGCGACCATTCTGCATCTGGATGCGAACTTCCTGGTCCACGTCGCCACGCCATTCGAAAAGCATGCGCTGACCATTCTGCGCAGCGGCTGGAATCGATACCGCCAGCATTGCGAGCGGTAGAGCCGCCATGCTTGCTGTCTTGAGCACTGTACTGGCGAATTTAACGGTCATAAATGTTGCCTCCTTTGGCAAACACTTCCAAAAACTCCCGCACGCCCTTGTACGCACGTTCGACACATGATGGCGTGTTTACTTCTGCTTAATTAGACGTATTCGGACACATTCTGTTAACGTTTTCCGGTCCCAAACGATGCTGAACCGAGCCTGAAGCTGTCGTCAACCTGTCGGCATTCTGCGGGCCCGGAATTCCACTGATTCAGCGGGCAAGCGACAGGCGATCGATCCCCGGTCCTGGCCCGGCGTGATGAACGAGGTGGACTCGTTAAAATTCGGGATGGACTCTACACGGAAATTTCAGAAGCCGACCGACGATGAGTTGAGAAAGAGACTCACGCCGGAGCAGTATCGCGTGACGCAGCACGAAGGAACAGAACGGCCTTTCTCGAACGAATACAACGACAACCACGACGCAGGTATCTACGTGGACATTGTATCGGGCGAGCCGCTCTTCAGCTCACTGGACAAGTTCGACGCGCATTGCGGATGGCCGAGCTTCAGCAAGCCACTGGATGAATCGGGTGTAACGACGAAAGTCGATCACAAGCTTGGAATGCCGCGCACCGAAGTGCGCTCGGCGCAGGCAGATTCGCACCTCGGCCACGTGTTTGACGACGGCCCCGGACCGACGGGATTGCGTTACTGCATGAACTCCGCAGCGATGAGATTCGTGCCGGTGGATCGGTTGGAGGAGGAAGGGTACGGGGAGTGGGTCAAGTTGTTCGAGGGAGAGGGGAAGAAGTAGTCACAGGTATTCCCTCCACCCGTCGTCATTCCCGCATCAAAGTCGTCATTCCCGCGAAAGCGGGAATCCATGTTGCACCACCCCGGTCAGCCTTTTCGATAGAACAACAAACACGAGATCCAGTGTCTTCGGCAAGCCGAACCGCTCGTCACCGATCGGGAACGGGCGCTCCTTGCCTGTCGGGGAGTAGCCCCTTCGTTGGTAGTAGTCGATCAGTTCATGCCTTTGCTTGATGACAGTCATCTCGATCGTATCCGCGTCGAAGTACGTCACCGCAGCATGCTCGGCGGCTGCGATAAGAATTCGGCCGAGGCCATTGGTCTGTCGTCGCGGATCAACTGACAACAGGCCGAGATACGTCATGCGGTTCGTCTTGTTGGCGATCTGAACGCAGCCGATGATGTCCGATCCGTCGAGAGCAATGAGGATACGCTGATCCTGATCGTCAATGATTTCCGTGAGTGCAGCCGGATCCGTGCGTTGGCCGTCGAGGAGATCGGCTTCGTGCGTCCAGCCCTGGCGGGCGGAGTCGCCGCGGTATGCGCTCTCGATCAGAGCGTGGAGAGCGGGGATGTCTGCGCGCGTTGCGGAGCGGATTGCGGGCAGAGAGTTGGTCGAGATCATGTGTGATTACCCATCGAGCAAATGAAGGAACTGGCGCGGTGAGACGATTGCGATCGCACCATACGCACGTGTATTCAGCAGGTGACGATCACCGCTAACGACATACGCAGCGCGACCTGCCGCGGCAACAGCCGGATACGGGCTTCCGCGTTGCGGGCTTCCGCGTTGCGGGCTTCGCCTCGTCCGCAAGCGTCATCGTAGCAGCTGCGGATAGTGTTGCTGACCGGTAGTTCACACCTGGCTGCTCCGCGACCGTGCGTACTGGCTGCCCCAGAAGCCCGACCCGCGTTCGCCCGACACGTTGAGATCTGGGTTTCTCGCGATGCGCAATGACGACATCGTGCCCAAGGCGGTTGAGTAGCGTGATCAGGCGACCCACTGAATAGTTCTCCGTTCGACCACGCAGGAGAAGCGAGACATTGGGTTGTTTGATCCCCATCAAGTCAGCGGCTTCGACCTGAGTTAACTCCCGCTGCTCGATCACAGTCGTGATCGCATGCACCAGATCGGCCTTGATCAGCTCGGTGTCCGGTTCAGCGAAGCCCACGTCTGCGAAGACATTGCCGCTGCTGATAGTGTATTCGGTGTTGCGCGGTTTCGCAGTCATGGATGCCGGTCGTGGTTGGGATGTACGCCAGGTGTGAGTCGTGCTTTGTATGCGTTCATTTTTCGACGCAATTGTTATACCGGTTCAGGTATATAGGGATTACGACGGAACGCGAACCCGATCACCGGGGACGGAGTCAATGATCCCAAGCAACAGTAGCCTGAAACATTTTTTGGGACCAAAAGCTGGGGATGGAGCAGGGACGGACTCCGCCATCGATTGTCAGTGGTGCTTCGTACGTTGTTGTCCCAGCGCCGCGCTCCAGGATCAGCCGGTCCTACTCCACCGATTGATCCTTGCAAATGTTGAGAGTGTCGTTGCGATCTCAACAGGAGGCCCGTATGCCTTTGAGGCTTAAAGTCTCATTGCGCGGCACCACTCTTACCGGTAACGCGCATGATCAGACGATTGGTGGTTTCAGGCGTGGTAGCAACTGTATTCGCGGCGTGCACGCAAACAAATGCCGCGCTCATGGACAACTCCGTTCATCTCGCAAGGACCTGTCCCGACGGCGTCAAGCTGTACACGTCCCCCGACAAGGTGGGAGAAACGTACACGGAAGTCGCTCTGCTTAATTCCGCGGGGAGCACGGGATTCACGACCGAGAGCGGGATGATGAAGTCGATGCGAAAGAAGGCCGCGGATATTGGCGCGAATGGAATCATCATGAGTGGGATCGATGAGCCGAGCGCGGGGGCGAAGGTTGCTGGGGCGTTTCTGGGTACTGGGACGGAACGCCATGGAAAGTCGGTCGCGATCTTTGTTCCGGGTGATACGGGGAGGGTCAGGCGGGTTTGCAGCAATTGATTGACGCAGAGTGCCCAGACCGGCGTCAGGATCGCCGACAATAGGCCCGATGTGACGAAAAGAGCCACGTGAGGGTGCCGCCGTTGGTGTCATTTTCGATATACTCTTGGCCCGGGATCCCGCCAGGAAAGCGTGGCAACACAATCAGCGCATTAAAGGCTTAGCTGATTTGGCCTTGCGGGAACATGGTGGATACTTAGGTTTACATATAAGGCAACCGATAATTAGTGGATGACTGTGAACTGCTGGTCCCAAACCTTGGCACTGTCAGCGTCAAGTGGCTGCGGCACTCAGACAGGATTCTTCATGGAAGGCGTTGCTTCGATGAGAATCCCGCCTGCCACGGCGCCTTGGTGGCTCAAGCAACGCAAATCGCGATTCGGGGACGGGTGGGCAAGATCCCCGAGAACGGTCGGCAACTAAAGGGCAAGTATGCTGACATCACAGAACTCAAGCCAGGCAACTTTCGATTCTTCGGCTTCCGCGACGGCGACACGTTCTTCATCACGAACGGAGCCCGCAAGGATCCGAAACGCCAGGATCGCGACTATGATTTCGCCGTCGAGATCCGCGCGAAATATTTCGAACGAAAGTTGCAGGCAGCAAGGCTGGTGTCTTCCAAAGACAAGTCTTGAAGCTGTTTTCTAACTCCCCAACGGTAAAACACGAAGAGATGAGCGCACCGTTCTGCACTCCCAACATGTTCCCCATTCAGCTTCGATCTGTTAGCGGAGCTGCTGTCCCTAACGTCGATGTCGATCGCGTCAATTGGCTCAGAGAGATCCTCCCGAACGAAACCGAGCAGCGTGATTACGCTCGGGAGCGCGGTGCTATCGTGCTTACCGAGGCGATCGGCGACGCGATGGAAGCGGCGAATCTGACTCGAAGCGCGCTCGCTGAGCAACTCGGCCGACACAAGAGTTACGTAACTCGCGCGCTGAGTGCACGTCAGAATATCACCATCAGGACCTTGAGCGACCTTCTCTGGGCATGCGGGATGGAGATCGAATCGCTGCAACTCGCACCCGTCGGCGAAGCACTGCTCCCACGTGCGGAAGTTGAGAGTTTCATGGTTGAGACTCTCACGCGGTCGCCACAGACTTCGCTCGCCTGGTCATCGGCAGGAGCAACGCGAAATGATGGGCCCACATCAAATCCGAGCGCTTCTGCTGTGCCCATGGACTCAACGGATGACACTAAACTAGCGGCATGAACGATCAACGCGCGCCGGGCTACTACCTCGTTCGCATCTTCTCTCCCGAACTGCTTCTAAGTTTCGAGGAGCCCGAGGAAGGCGTCCCGTCGGAAGAGAATGCTGCGGTTGGTTGGGACTGGTTTGCGCATTCCACGACGATATTCGACGTGATACTGAGAGTCGAGATCTCGCCAACCACAGAGAGAACGGAACGTATCAGAGCGACAGTAGTTGGTCGCTTTGAGCGAGTCGGCGAGCCGGAGCGGCCCACTTTCAAGAGCTTCGTCATGCAGAACGCGTCGGCGATGCTCGCTCCGTATCTGCGCGAGGCGGTAAGCGCGCTTACCACACGCGGCCTGTTCGGTCCGATGTTGCTTCCCCCGATGAACGTCATCGAGATGATGGGGCGAATGGATTTCGAGAAGTCGCAGGGCTATCTGCGCGCGCTGGAAGATGCTGGACTTGCGACCGGGTATGGCATCTCGGTTTCGCTGAGTCCTGAGTTGTCCGACGGTCCACACGGCTAAGTCAAAACGGTCGATAACATGCATGTGTGTGGCAGTATTTTGTCGTTAAACACAGGCTGTAGCTCGGGCACGCAGATTCCTACCGCTTGAGCCAGGTACGCCGAAGGAAACACGGAGCAATGTTGATATGGTTCGCTCCCGTGTGGGAGCGTGGATTGAAACATCCAGTCCGCGCGCCTTCACACACTCGCGCGCGACGTTCGCTCCCGTGCGGGAGCGTGGATTGAAACAGGGCTTCCCTTACATCCCAACGGACAACCCATTGTTCGCCTCCGTGCGGGAACGTGGATAGAAACGCATCACGCCTACGCCACCGACTTCTTTCGCCGTGCACGCTTTGCCGTTGCCGGCCGTCCGCGCGTATCGCGTGACTCCATGTAGTTCATGAGCGCCGTTCTGCCGAGCGACCAATCGCGACAGCGCTTCGTTGCCGGTAGTCCGCCGTTAGCAATTTGCGCGCGAAGGGTCTGCGCAGCGAGTCCTCTCTTCTCTACGGCTTCCACCATCGTAAGTTCTACCTCGCCGGTCGGAAAGCCTCTGATCTCCTTCATCTGAGCGGACGTAAAGCGTGCGCTCGCATCCAGAATCTCAATGCCAATCGGTGCGTCACCAACGTAGTCGAGCGATATGCCTGGGCGTGCCTCGCGCGTGACGGCTCGCCCTTAGGCGGCGTGCCGAAGAGATAGATGTACATTGCGTCAACCGCGGGATCATAGGTTGCGTGCATTACTTCAATCCTCGTTGCGTACCGACGATCGTGAGCGCCTTACGGTGTTCCCCCGCGGCGAACCATCTGGCGCTACGGCGCAAATGCGTAGACCTTGCTGCCAATTGTCGCCGTGAGTATTCCGCTTTGGAGGGTGACGCGAGCTTTGCGATCATTCCGCCAATTCCGATCGCCTACGTGCGCTTCATGATTTCGCCTCGGCGCGTGCTTTGATCGATTCCTGCATTGCCGATTCAAATGTGCCGCAATTCGACGTGTAGTCCGCCAACTCCTTGGCGGGCACCACAGCAACCTCCGCAACAACGAATCCGCTCGACCGGTCGAGTGTCTTCACCAACATCGTCCCCTAAAGCTTCCTGTACGTAAACGATGTCCCGTTGTACGTGTAACTGATCGTCGTTCCGTCCACAGCTCCGGAATATGAAAGGGCGGTGCCGTTGACATCGGCCGGAATCATGAACGTGATCTGACTTCCCGTAATGGAATAAGTCCCATTCTCATACGCTGTCTGCTTGCCGCCGGTCGTTCCATCAGAGTAGGTAATGCTGTCGGTGAGGGTTTGCTGATAGGATCCGTCGGATCGTAGAACGGCAGAGCCGGAAATCGCTGCAGCATTGCCGCTGGTGCTGGTATAGAAAACAACTGGCAGCGACGAGCCGTTCATCTGCGTTAGCGAATACGTCCCGATGTACGACTGAACCGGCGCCGGTCCCGTGATCGACTTGTCTCCACCCGATCCGCCGCACGCTACTGCTCCTATGGTCGCTGCAAAAAGAAGAACTAAAAGCACACGCATTTGTCTCGCTCCATGTTTGGGCATGTGACAAATCTCGTGCAGACCTCTGACAATCAGTTCCGCCGACGGCCCTTCAGCGGCTCATCGATCGTGCGCCACTCTCCCCACCGTCTCCGCCACCTTCTCCCCCAGCACCCTGGACGTGGTCCACTTCCCTCCAAATACACTCACGACGCGACCTTCCACTTCGATTGTCTCACCGCGCCGCTGCGCATGCGCCGACTTACCGGAGTCCACTAACGGACGCACACCTGCGAACGTGGTCTCGATGTCACCATCGCCGATTGCATTCGCGAAGAAGGTATTGTACGCGTCCAGCAAGTACTCACGCTCGGCGGCGCTGCACACAATTGCTTCATCGAGTGTCTGACGCACTTCGGTGGTCCCCACAAGCGTGCGTCCGTGATATGGCAGCGCGAACACGAGTCGGCCGTCGGATGCCAGGTTCAGGGCGAATCCGGCTTCGATCTCTCTGTTCACAACGAGGTGCGAGCCGCGCACGAGGTCGAGCTGTGTCTGAGACGGAATTCCGCTCGCGTCCAACAACGCCCGCGCCCACGGACCCGCAACGTTCGCGATCGCGTCGAATTCAAGAGCGTCGTCAGACGTGCGCAATTCACCGTCGCATGTAATGCGCGTGACATCGGTGTGCTCACGAATCACAACGCCATCCTCATGCGCGCGCTCCGCCGCCCATCTGCCGAGCTCGGCGTCGTCCATCTGTGCATCAAAATACGAGAATGCACCGCGAAGCCTATTGCGCCTGAGCACAGTTGCACGCGCAGGCAGATTGTTCGCACTCCACCATCTGTGTCTGCCTAGTGTTGTGCGGCCGGAAAGCAGGTCGTACGCAGTCAGGCCCAGTGCGAGAGCGAGACGGCCGTGTGGCGCATGCTTGTACAACGGCAGGAACAGCTCGACTCGCCGAGTGAGACCTGGCGCGCGCTGCATCCACCAGCGACGCTCGTGCAGGCCCTCGTACACCTGACGGATGTCGCCCTGTTCGAGGTATCGAAGGCCACCGTGCAGCATCTTGGTGGACGCGCTGCTGGTCGCGCCCATCAACGCGCCGCGCTCGAACAGAGTGACATCGTGGCCGCGCTGTTGGAGCGACCATGCACTCATCACGCCGTTGATCCCGCCGCCGACGACTGCTACTCTCATTGCGTCAACCAACGCTACGCGAACAACGCTGCGTTCTCCTCGACGTGCTTTTCATCTCGCATCCCTACCACCACGCTGGCAACGGTCGGCAACATCCTGACGAACCACAGCGCGGCCGCGGCGTCTGTCTTCGCTTCCGGAAATGTCTCGCGCACTGCTGGTGGCAGATCACGCGCCAGCCGGCCCTGCATCAGTGGTGCAACCGCAATCATTGCGAGACCAAGTTCATCGGCCGCTTCGAGCGATGTTCGTTCATGTCCGTTCACCATCTGGGTGGATGCACGGACGCCTTCCATCATCCCCAGATTCACGGGCATCTGCACGGCGACAAGATGATTTGCGGCTCCTGCTACGTCGTGCGCGGTAGTGGCGAGATATTCGATCGACAGATGGTTCGGCGCTTCGACTGGAACGCGCAATCCGTTCCACGTCGCGCAGCCGTACGATCTGATGAGTCCGTCGCGCACGCATTCCTCGAGCGTTGCGAACGCGGCGTGCATGCGAATGTCGAACTCGTCGCGCGAGACTGCTTCGAGTTGCTGCTCGGGGTTGTGTATGTAATAGATGTCGATCGAACTGACGCCGAGGTTGGCGATGCTGCGTTCGACCTGATTGCGGAGGAAGGAAGGCGCGATGCAGTGGCCGCCGGCAACGAGATCCGTGGACTGAATGATCCCAGTGTCCAGGTATTGTTGCTTCACATATTCGCGGTACTCTGTCTTGCTGGCTGGAGGTGGTGCTTCCAGGGGAAGGTAGCCGCCCTTGGTAGTGACGAAGACAGTGCCGCGTGCCGGAGCGAGCTCGCGAAGAGTGCGTCCGATTACGCGTTCGGACATCTGGCAGCGGTAGTTGATCGCCGTATCTATATGATTGACTCCGAGCTGGAGCGCCCGTTCGAACGCCCGTTCGTACGCGGAATCTTCCTCGTCCGTCGGAGCTCCGAGGGCCGATCCTATGCCTAGAGCGGACAGGGCGGGCGGTTGGGACCGAGTCTCTGAGTCTTGTGCGGGCTGCATCCGGCGGGATGATGCCGGACGTACAGCTACATTGCAAGTAGCGACGGTTTTTAAACGAATGTTTGGTCGGATTTTTCCCTATAGTGCGGCCACGCAACCTTTATAGATTAGAAGGCTGATCCCGATAGACGGAGATACGTTCGAAATGCCCCATTTTGCAGCTCTGGCCACCGCCTGGTGGAAGCCGATTCTGTTCATTGTCATCGCTGGTCATCTAACCAACGTTTGCGTTACGATATTCCTGCACCGGGCCCAGACGCATCGTGGCGTCAAGCTGCACTATCTCGCGGCTCTTCCGATGCGCATCTGGCTCTGGTTGTCGACTGCGATAGTCACCAAGGAATGGGTCGCCTGCCATCGCAAGCACCATGCGTTCGCGGATCGCGAGGGTGATCCCCATTCTCCCCTTATGGAAGGGCTCCGCAACATCGTGCTCAAGGGGGCCTTCTACTATCGGAAGGCTGTGAGACAGCCCGGCATGCTGGAGAAGTACGGCAAGGGAACGCCGACCGACTGGCTCGAGCGTCATGTCTTCTCGAAGCTCAACTGGGTTGGCATCCTGCTGATGCTCGGTATCGACATCTGGTTGTTCGGCTTCTTCATAGGGCCACTCGTATGGGGAATCCAGATGATCTGGATCCCGTTCTGGGCAGCTGGTATCGTGAACGGCGTCGGTCATGCCATCGGATACCGCAACTTCGATGTGAAGGATGAGAGCCGCAACATCTCACCGATCGGCATCTGGCTGGGCGGCGAGGAGCTTCACAACAACCACCATGCGGACCCGCACAGTGCGGTGTTCTCTGCGCGCTGGTTCGAGTTCGATGTCGGTGCGCTGTACCTTCGCATTCTCGCGATCTTCCATCTCGCCGAGATCAAGTACGCGCGCGGGATGCGTCAGGATCACGAGGAGATGCGCGACGCCGCCTGAGGCGACGCGCATTCGAGCGACACCATGCCAGCAACTGTAGTCTGCACGCGTTGCGGTCAGACGCGCGAGGGATTCGAGCGCCCTCCATTTCCGGGCGCGATCGGCGCCCGCGCGGTTCAGGAGATCTGCCAGCACTGCTGGGGCGATTGGCTCAAGCAGCAGACCATGCTGATCAACCACTACGGGTTGAACGTCATGGACCCGCAAGCTCGTCAGTTCATCACGCGCAACATGGAAGCGTTTCTCTTCAAGCGCGGCGAGTCCAGTGAGATCGACACCAGCAAACAAGGCACCATAAGCCACTCGTAAGTCAGTCCCGAATGCAGGGAGATATCCGAACGATGCTGAAATCCTGGATGGACGGCCGCGTCAGCACGAAGCTGGCCGTTGCCGGAATCCTTGCCGCGCTGGCGTGCTCGCCGAGCTCGTCAAGCAAAACCGCGACCCCGCCGACGAGCCAGCAGGCGTCGACGCAGGGTCTGGCCGCGCACGCATCGGCGACTCTCGCTCCGGGTACGCCAGGGACACCGGTCCGTGTATTCAAGGACGCCGATTGCGGCTGCTGCAAGGCGTGGGTCCAGCACATGAAGGACAACGGTTTCCAGGTGACGGCGATCGATGAGCCGGCACGCGTACTGGACTCGATCAAGACTGCGCACGGTATTACTCAGGCGACTGCGTCGTGTCACACGGCAGAGGTGGGGAAATACGTGATCGAAGGACACGTACCGGCCGATCTGGTGGAGAAGCTTCTGCGGGAACAGCCGACAGACGTGGTCGGGCTCTCCGTGCCGGGTATGGTGACGGGCTCTCCCGGAATGGAAGGTGGTGCTCCTGAGCATTACACGGTCGTCGCGATGATGCGCGACGGAAGCACTCGGCCTTACGCGGAGCGGTAGGTCGGGTCGGTCTGGAGTCATCCTCGCGGAAGCGAGGATCCGTGTTGTTCGGAGTGCGGTCTCGAATGGATTCCCGCTTTCGCGGGAATGACGGGGCCGATCCCGGGCGTCATCCTCGCGGAAGCGAGGATCCATGTTGTTCGGAGTGCGGTCTCGGATGGATTCCCGCTTTCGCGGGAATGACGGGGCTGATCCCGGGCGTCATCCTCGCGGAAGCGAGGATCCATGTTGTTCGGAGT
>Ga0164241_10001678_pt1 | contig 26302 bp, 20 predicted proteins | sample OricomyardsoilBY_FD_108780 | JGI IMG/M metagenome (GOLD analysis project Ga0164241, IMG submission 108780) | Backyard soil microbial communities from Emeryville, California, USA - Original compost - Back yard soil (BY) | ecosystem: Environmental > Terrestrial > Soil > Unclassified | place: USA... | reverse complement strand
GGCCCCGGCGCCCGTCACCAGCACCAGAGGAAAATGGCCCGCCACTGTGGCGATGGACGTCATCAGAATCGGACGTAAACGGGTGATGGCCGCTTCGCGCACCGCGTCCAGCTTCGCCCTCCCCTGCTCCTGCAACTTATTGGCGAATTCCACCACCAGTATGCCGTTCTTGGCGATCAGGCCGATCAGCGTTACCAGCCCCACCTGGGAGTAGATATTCATGGTGGTCGTCCACCCGTCCGTCCAGTACTGCATCTGGGGATTGGGCATTTTCAGGAAGGTGAATACCAACGCGCCGAACATCGCCAAAGGCACGGACCCGAGCAGAATCACAAAAGGATCACGGAAACTGTTGAACTGCGCCGCCAGCACCAGAAAGATCGCCACGATCGCCAGGGAAAACGCCGGCAGGAACTTGTTGCCCTCGCGACGCAGCTGACGCGATTCCCCGGTGTAATCGATCATGTACCCCTGGGGGAGGATCTTGGCCGCCTCGTCTTCCAGAAAACGCAAAGCCACATCCAGCGGCTGGATGGCTACGCCGCTGAGTTTGACGGCATTGAGCTGCTGGAAGCGGTTGAGCGAGCGCGGCACCGTGCGGTTTTGAATTTTGGCAATGGTGCTCAGCGACACCAGTTTGCCCTCCGGACCAGTGACATAGATGTCCTCCAGTTGATCCGGGTTCAGCCGCTCCGCGCGTTTGATTTGCGGCACGACCCTGTAACTGCGCCCGCCGATATTGAAGCGGTTGACGTAGCCTCCGCCCAGCATCACACCCAGGTCGGCACCCACCTGTTGCATATCCAACCCCAGGTCGGCCACTTTGTCGCGGTCGATGATCACTTCCGCCTCCGGCAGGTCCACCTTGGTATCGATGCTGGGGGGAAACGCAAACAGGCCGCTCATCATGGCCTTCATCTGCAGCTCCTGCGCGAACTCTAGTATTTCTGCCGGCTCTGCTGTGCTGGCAATAATAAATTCCACAGGGAAATCGCCACCACCCGGCAGGGCTGGCGGGGTGACTGCGAACATATTGATACCGGGGATGGCGCTAAGCTTGGCCGTCGCCTCCGGCAACATGTCAAACACCGTGCGCTCGCGTTTGCCCCAGGGCTCCAGCACCATGCCACCAAACCCATTGCTGGGCATGGTGAGCTGAAAGGTGAATTCCGTTTCGGGAAAGCCCATAAAAACCCTGTTGGCTTCGGCCGAATAGATGCTGGCCTGCTCCATGGAAGAGTTGGAAGCCCCCTCCACAATGCCAAAAATCACCCCCTGATCCTCCGTGGGCGCCAGCTCCTTGGGCGACATCATGAACATGGGAATCGACAGCAGGGAAATCACCACCCATACCATATAAACCACGGGGCGGTTCGCCAGGGTTTTATCCAATACGCCCGTGTAGGAGTGTTTGATGCGGTCAAAGGTGCGTGCCACCACCCGTGCAAAACCATGGCCTTCAATATCCTGGGTGAGCATCTTCGCCGACATCATGGGCGACAAGGTAAGCGCCACTATGCCGGAGATGGTCACGGCGCCCGCCAGGGTGAAGGCGAATTCCCGGAAGAGCGAGCCCGTCAATCCACCCTGCAGACCTATGGGCAGATATACAGCGACGAGTGTGGCGGTCATGGCAATCACCGGCCCCACCAGTTCCCGCGCACCCAGCATGGCAGCCTCGACGGGCGACTTGCCCTCGCTGATGTGCCGCTCCACGTTCTCCACCACCACAATCGCGTCGTCCACCACCAGACCGACGGAAAGCACAACCGCAAGCAGGGTGAGCAGGTTGAGGCTGAAGCCGAACAACTGCATCACGAACACCGCGCCTATGAGCGACACGGGAATGGCAACCACCGGAATGATCACCGAGCGTACGGATCCCAGGAACAGGAAGATCACCAGTACCACGATGGCCAGGGTTTCGGTCATGGTTTTCATGACTTCTTTAATGGAGCTTTCGATGTACTCAGTCGCATCGTAGGCCACGACCGCCTGCAGACCCCGGGGCAGGGTTTTCTGCATGGCTTCCATTTCCTCGCGCACAAGCTTCATCACGTCCAGGGAATTGGAATTCGGCAGCGGCCATATGCCCATGAAGACTGCGGTTTTGCCGGAGTAACGCACTTCGCTGTCGTAGGTTTCGGAACCGAGAACCACATCCGCCACGTCTTTCATGCGGATGATGGCGCCGTTTTCGGAACGCAGCACGAGGTTGCGGAATTCCTCCACCGTGGACAAATCGGTGTTGGCCGACAGGTTGACCTGGATGAAATTGCCGTTGGTCTTGCCCAGCGCCGCCAGATAATTGTTGGCGGACAGCGCGTGCCGGATCTGCACCGGCGTCACGTTGAGTGCAGCCATGCGCTCCGGCTTCAACCAAATGCGCATGGCAAAGGTGCGTGCGCCCAGCACGTCTGCCCGTTGCACGCCTTCCAGCGCGGAGAGGCGCGGTTGCACCACTCGTGCGAGGAAGTCGGTGATCTGGTTGTCTTCTAGGATATCGGAGCTGAAACTCAGATAAGCGGCAGCGAAGGCGCTGTCCGCGCTCTCCACATTGATGACCGGCACCTCCGCCTCGGGCGGTAAGTCTCCGCGCACCTGATTCACCTTGGCGGTGACCTCAGACAAGGCTTTGATGGGCTCGTAATTCAACTCCAGCCGCACCTTGATAGTCGACAAACCCTGGACGCTCTGGGATTCGATGTAGTCGATGCCGTCGGCACCGGCGATGGCGCGCTCCATAGGCGTCGTGATAAATCCGCGCACCAGCTCGGCACTGGCGCCTATGTACGCGGTGTTGACCGTGATGACCGCGTTGTCATTACGCGGGTACTGTCGGATGGTGAGGGACGAAACCGCCTGCAATCCGGCGATCACGATGATCAGGTTGATCACTATGGCCAACACCGGCCGACGAACGAAAATATCGGTAAAAGACTTCATGGGAAATAAGTCGCTCAGTCGGTAAAGGATCAGGTGTCGTTGGGATTGGGTCGGAGGGAAAACACCGGCTTCACCTCATTGTTCACGGCCACGGGCGCACCGTTCTGCAGTTTGAACACACCGGATACCACCACCGTCTGCTCTTCGCTCAAGCCCTTGGTGACAGCGACAAAATCCCCGAGCGTGCGACCTAATTGCACAAACTGCTGACGCGCCACCAAATGTTTTTCCCCGTCCTCCTTGGTCTCTTCCTCCACCACATAAACGGAGTCGCCGTAAGTGGCATGTGCAATGGCCGTGAGCGGAATGGCCAGTACCGGCTCTTGGGCCGGCAGTACTACTTCAACGGTTGCAAACATGCCGGGCAGAAGCTTCTGCGCCGAATTGGCCAGGGAGGCCTGCACTTTGATATTGCGGGTGGCCGGATCGACACTCGGATCGATGGCGGTGATTTCGCCCGCGAAGATTTCCCCCGGTACTGCGTCGGTGGTCATGCGCACAGGTAAACCCAATTGCAGGCTCGACAGGCTTTGCTGCGGCAGGGAAAAGTTCAGAAACAGATTGTCCACCGCCTGGAGGGATACGATGGCGGTGCCGTTGGCCAGGTCCTGGCCCACATTCACCAAGCGGATACCCAGTTGGCCGGCAAAAGGTGCCTTGATGGTTTTTTTGGCGATGGTGGTGCGGATGTTGTCCGCCTGCGCGACGGCTTCTTTAAACCGTGCTTCCGCCGTGTCCAGATCCGCCTTGGAAGAGGCGCGCTTGGCAAACAATTCGCGCACACGCTCGGCGCTCAAGCGGGCCAACTCCACATTTGCCTCGGCGGCGCGCAATTGCGCCGTCTCGGTTGTGATGTCCTGTTGGACCAAAAGCGCTCCCGCGTCCACGCGGCTGCCGGGTGTGAAAAATATCTGAGTAATGCGGCCGGGGCTATCCGCGGAAATGATCACGCCTTGCACCGCCTCAAGGGAGCCGACGGAATCCAGGAATGTCTCCCAGTTCTGCTTTTCGACTTTGTGGGTGGCGACGGATGATGGCGGCGGCACCATATTGCTGCCTGCGGATATAAGGTCGCGAATCTGCAGCGCTTTGATGCCGCCAAGAAGACCTGCCAGCGCAACAAGCGCGAACACGGAGAACACAATATTTCTGATCATGAGACAGCTTTCCGTTTCCATTAAATAGACAGACTGACGACCGGGCGGCCACAATCTTTGAAAAATCTGGAGGATAAAGGTGCGGCTGGAGCCTTGCAGGTGCTATGACCCAATTACTCCGGTGGTGATGTTAAGACATACACCAGCGCCAATATGAAAAAAAATGTAACCCTTCGCCTACCTTACAAGCGCGAGCCAGACATATGGCTTTTACCCGCAAAGGTGCGGCGACTATAAACTCTAAATTCAGGGTCGGCAAGATACAAACCGACTAGTTTGTCTCTGCGTATTAAAGGAATGGATAAACGGTAGAAGGCGCAATTTATCGACTGATATATATCTCCTAAGCTGCGGCTGGAAGCCTATGGCCAAATCCCGGTCTTATACCGCAACCCTGCAGACTTGATCGCGGTTCACCAGGGAGGCGATCTTCGCCGCAAGCGAATCCGCCTGCTGCTTCTCATCCGCAAGAATACCCTCCAATATTTGCCGGGTTTCCCGGTCCCTGGCGCCGACATAGCGCACCATTTCCCGGAAAATATCCACTGCAATTCGATGTGCAATTAAATCTTCCCGCCAAATGTCCGGCAAGCTGCCGGTGTTCATATAATCCCGGTAGTCCCTGCGTACCAAGCAGGGCGGGTTAAAGTCGGCAATCCCGCCCAACTGCGCAATCCGATTCGCCAGACGATCCGCATGTACCTGTGCAGGATTAAAACGCTCGCGCTGATTACCATCAATGAATTTGTCCAGGTCGCCTTTCGACGACAATGTATGTCCTGAATGATCATGAGCCTTAAAGCGCAATACGCAGATCAATTGTGTAGCCAAGGCTTCATTCAAAACACTCACCAGCTTGGCTTGCAGGCTATTCTCTTCACCGTCCAGCGAGCATTTGATCATGCATTGCCGGGCGCAGGTTCTTCGCACACTCATATCATCAATAAAAGCGGTATTTAACATAAAAGCGCCCCCACATAAAAAGCGCAGATCAAACATCCGCGCTTTTAAAAAATGCTATTAGGAATTGACTCGAAGATTATCAACAGCCTGGCTTACTTCTTCTTCGCGTTCGTTGCAGCACGGCTGCCAATAGGCCGCCGGACATATCAGTCAGCACCTTTTGTGCCATAGGCTCAATGCCATCATTATCAAGGTGTTACGCACAATCTCGACGTTTCCTAAAATACAAAAAAAGGCAATTTTACAAACTCATAGCAGTTCCTCCTAATGCGAAATCATTGGCATAAAACCAGCAAGCCGGATTTAAAAACCCCACTCTGGATGCTCCAATGGATGCCGCACGAGAAAGAGAAGAAGAAATCCTACCTGTTCCAACCGCACCACAAGCCCCGATATCGTTGCGCATATTGGTGATCATGGTTGCCATAGGCGCTATTTATCTGGCTAAAGTAATTCTGTTACCCATTTTGATAGCCGCCTTCATCGCCTTATTTGCATCGCCACTTGTACGATCTTTAGAGAGATTACGCATCCCAAAGCCGTTGGGTAGCCTTTTACTGGAGGTGCTGTTGATTGCAGTGGCAGTCTATGTATCCGCATTATTATTTGAGCCCGCCTTACGATGGATAGAAGCGGCGCCGGAAATTGGCCATAGGTTGACGCAAGGGTTGATCGGCGTTTCAGAAAGCCTGGGTGTAAGCGCCCAGGGAACGCCGGTTGTCGGCACAGCTGCTATCGAGCAAGCAATGGACTCCACCGTGGTCAAGCTCGCTTCCATGTTTGCTCAATCGACTTTATTGCTGGCGGTGCAGACTGTCGCGGTCATCATCATTATTTATTTCTTTTTGGTGTACGGCGATGACCTTATGCGCAACATAGTGCGCGCGCAGGAATCGTTTTCGGATAAAAAAATGACGGTGGTGATGTTTCAGGTTATTCGCGATGACATCTCCATGTATATTCTGTGGGTCTCGCTGATCAACCTGGGGCTTGGCCTATGCACCGCTGGCGCTCTGGCTTTGGCCGGCGTGGAAGATGCGCTTCTATGGGGAGCGTTGGCGGCGGCACTGAACTATGCACCCTATGTCGGCCCTTTTATTTTAACCCTGATTCTTACAGCGGTCGGTGTTGCTGAAAATGAATCCACGCTGGGAATATTAATCGCCCCTAGCATCTTTCTTATACTCAATCTCATCGAAAGCCAATTTGTCACGCCGACTGTTTTAGGGCGTCGATTCAATATCAACCCGTTGGTGGTGGTCATTTGGATGTTTATCTGGGGATGGCTGTGGGGGGTGGGCGGCATGCTGCTGGCTATACCACTGTTGATGTGTCTGAAGCTGATTTTTTTCCACTTGCGGCTGATCGGTGATTGGGTTGAAATACTCAGCGGTAACAATTATCTCGAAGAACATGCAGCGAACGGAAGAAAGGGTATGCATGTTGCAAAACTTACAAAGCTTTCGGCTAATTCAGCCAATAGGGAATCTTAGGCGTCATTTGTGCCCCTAAAAATAGATAAAACAAATGGCATGAATATTGTCTCTGTTAACAAACCCAGTTGCCACTCGTTCGAAAGGCGCTGCGATGCTTACCAATGACTTTCTAACAAACCAAAGACCGGAGTTAATCATGGACAATCAATTTGAAACCAATCAATTCGAAAACGAGCGAACCAACGGAGCCAAAAAATTTGGAGCCGAATCCATTACTGCTGATCAAGCCACACGGCTTGCAGACGCGATAGATCAAATGAAAAAAGCCACAGGCAGCATTTACGAAGCCATAAGCAGCCTGGGCTTGGCTTCCGGTGATATCGCCAAATTAAAACTGTCACAAGGCAAAAACAAGGCAATCGAGCTTGAAAGCCAAGCTGAACTCAAAATTGCCGAAAAACCCCTGCTATATGTGGGCGCGGCTTTTGCGGTGGGCTGGATCTTAGCTCGGCTGTCAAAATAAAATAATTCATTTAAAAAGGAATAGGCCGCATGACAACCAGCAGCATTCATGAACAAACGACCATCCCTCCGCAAGAGGCACCAAGGGAAACTGGCGTTGCAGCGGAAGCCGCATCGCTCATAAAGCTCGCTAAAGAAACCGCGGCGGTAACCCGAAGCTTCTTTGAGCTTTTGATTCTGGAGCTGCGCCTTGCAGCCCAGGCGGTTCCCAAGCTTATCTGCCTCGGTTTGATGGCTCTGCTGTTATCGGTGTTCGCTTGGTTGTCATTCGCCGCCACAGTCGCATGGGTTAGCGCTGTGGTTTTCCACTCTGTGGGGTGGGGAATTCTGGCTTTTCTGGTTTTACAGCTGGTTGCTCTGTTCGCATGCATGTTTACATTTCGCCGATATTCACGTCGCCTGACATTGCCGAACAGCCGCGGTTTTTTGAAGCAATTGGAAGATACATTGAATGCAACTAACCGATGAAATCCGCATTAAATCTTTGGACCTGCAAACACGGTACGGCGAGCTGGTGAGCGAATGGCACCAGCACCCGCTAAGCCGGTTTGAATATAAATTCATAACCGGCGCGGTTACGGCGTTGGTAATGGGTTTGCTTGCACGAAATCGGACTTTTCGCCGCCTTTTCCTGGCGTACAATCTGATTCTCAGACCAAACTTTAATTAAAAATTAAAGCCAACCCTTCTAAGGCGCGTCTCAACATTGATTGAGGCGCGCATCTTTTTATACAAACCGTTTTATAGCTACTCTCAGAAAAATAGATCTCAGAAAAATAGAAGTTTCGTCAAGAGATTTCCGGAAGAAAGCGACGGTCCGTTAAAAGCGACCGTGCTTGAGACTATCTAGGCGATACGCAATCCCTGGCGGGTCTGTTGAGATGAACGTATTGCCGGCTGCAAGGACTCCATACGGCCAGCGTTTTCATGATAAGAGCCGGTCAAGCTCTGCAGGGTTTTTTGAATAACAACTGCATCGTTCAATGCGCGATGCATTGGCAAACCGAGACGGGACGCGAAGGTTTGTTTAACCGTCTGATAGTCCAGCTGCTGTTCGTCATTCAATAAATACTCCATCGCCTTGCACTGCCCTAACGCAGGGGTGTGGGCCGCATCGAACAGCCGGCGGAACCAATAGTGGTCATACACCCAGCAATCGCTATAAAGTACGGCACCCGCGCAAATCTCGTTAATTTCCCGGCAAATTTGAAAAACGGATCGGCCGTATTTGAATAGGTCTGAACGGGATATTCCGTGAACATCCTGTGCGCTTCTGTCCCAATGCTGCCATCCGGCTTCGGGGCGAACCAGCGTTTGATATTGGCGTCCGTCGGCCAACGCAATTCCTATCTCTATAGGGTAGCTGTCTCTGCCAAATCCAGAGGCTTCTATATCGATCACGTTTATCGTTTTAGCCGTTTTTACTGCCGCCACTGCCATATCAAAACCTGCTTTCTTCTGCTCCTAGGTGAGCAACATGTGGATTAAAGCAGGGAAAAGGCAAAACATATGCCAGCTTAAAAATATTGAGATTTTTCAGTCAACGTGGCAACACCGGATCGCGGCAAAGCATTATTCACATCCGCCATATGTAACTTTGGATGTTAGATTTGTAATTCCGTACTCTTGTAGCGTGCTTCGGCAACGTTTCTTTCACCATTCTGGCTACAAACCAAGCCTATCAGGCTCCGAACCTAAGCTGGCACACTGTTCGCATACAGGACAAAGCACCACTCAATTAACTACAGGAGAAGGATATGCTGATTCTACGAATTCTTGCGGTATTTATGGTTTTGAGCACTGGCAGTGTTTTAACTGGCTGTAACAATGACGGTCCTGCCGAGTCTGCAGGAGAGCGCATCGATAACGCTGCTGACAAAGCCGGAGACACCATTGAAGAAGCTTGCGAAGACGCAACGGGCAAAGACTGCGATTAAATAATTATTTAAACGCATCAACAAAAAGGGGGCAGATAATCTGCCCCCTTTTTGTTGATGCGTTTTTGTTACTGCTTTCGATTATTGCCACTTTGCGAATTTTAAAAATAAGCGGTCAGGCGACCGCTGATTCCAGATTCAGTCCCATTTTTGAGATGCTTCTGTTTTCACGGTACCGCACCGGATTGACCGTAAAAGCAATAAACTCCCCCAGCGCCGCAGCCATTACACTTTCCAACATCAAAATACGCCAGGGCGAAATGGTAGTGCGCGCATCGGCAAGTGAGCTGACGTATCTTTGGCTCAATTGTCGAATGTCCACGCAACGCAGATCCTGTTTTTCATTGCGCGTAAAGGCGATTTCGAACTCCCTCGCCGCTTCCCGCCACAGCTCCAGAGTCGTGTTATGAACCAAACCATCCTTTCCAACCAGCTTTAAAAAGTAAGCAAATTGGTGTAATGAAAATCGCTTGCTGAGCTTCATAGATACCTCGACTAATCTCATCTTATTCCTCCACGTCCATGGATGCGCACTACATAGACTGCTTTATAGATGGCATCAGCAACTGGCGGACCAAAGTTTGAGCGGCGAAAGCGAATCCATTAAGACTGGGTGATAAGTCACATTTTTCTGAAGATAAACTGTCGAGTTTAGAGCAGCGAAATTCTTTGGGACTGGGTGGGTGTAAAAAGGAAAAAACAAAAAGCAAAAACGTTAGCGAAAAGAGCGTTTGGAGAGGCGGGATTTCTGATGAAGTCCCCAGCCGCGATTTAAATCGCGGCTGGGTTAAATGCATTGATGATGGACGTGTTAATTACTTGTCGCGTTTTTTTGCGGGTTTGTTATTTTTACGCTTATGGGGCGGCACATCGCCAATATCTTTCGCTGTACGCTCCTGATCGCGATCAGCGCGGCGCGGTTTTTTTGCACGCTCCGGTGCTTCACCACTCGCAAGCGAAATATTCAACTGCCGTTGACATACCCAGGCCTTTTGCAAAGTGCGAAAAACCTCTTGCGGCATACCCTTGGGCAGGTCCACCGTGCAATGGTCATCGTGAATTTTGATATGACCGATGAATTCGCTGCCGATGCCGCCCTCATTGGCGATGGCGCCGACCAGATCACCTGGCCGCACGCCGTCTTTTCTTCCCACTTCCACGCGATAGGTTTCCAGCTCCTGATCCCGATCGCGGACAGTTTTGCCTTTGGGTTTTTTGCCGCCGCGATCCGCTTCGCGTCCACCGAAATCCCGCGCCGGCTCTGGGTCGCGCTCTGGCAGCAGCAGAGGCTGGTCACCCTGATAAAGGCTGGCGAGAGCCGCAGCTATATCCAAAGGTGAGTGGCCGGTCTCCGCCTGCAATTGCTCGATCAGTGGAAGAAACACCTTGGTATCCTCCCCCGCCAAGGTGTCCTGGATTTTTTGTTTGAAACGCGTTACGCGGTGCTCATTAATGTCCGCTGCGGAGGGTAACCGCATGGGGGCGATTTCCTGCCCCGTCGCTTTTTCGATGGAATACAACATGCGCGTTTCGCGCTTGGCGACGAAAAGGATCGCCTCGCCAGTGCGCCCCGCGCGCCCGGTACGACCTATGCGGTGCACATAGGCTTCCGGATCATGGGGAATATCGTAGTTGAGCACGTGACTGATACGATCCACGTCCAGACCGCGCGCCGCCACATCCGTCGCCACCAGGATATCGATCTGGCCGTTTTTCAGTTTTTCCACGGTGCGCTCACGCACCGCCTGCGGAATATCACCATTGAGCGCGGCAGAACTGAAACCCCGCGCCTCGAGTTTTTCCGCGAGTTCGATGGTGGCGGTTTTGGTGCGCACGAAAATAATCATGGCATCGAAAACTTCCGCTTCCAATATCCGGGTGATCGCGTCCAACTTGCTCAGGCCCGTGACCTGCCAATACCGTTGGCGAATCTTGGCGGCCGTGGCGGTTTTAATTTCAATTTTGATGTGTTCCGGATTGCGCAAATACGTGCTCGCCACCTTGGCAATCACCTTTGGCATGGTGGCGGAAAATAACGCGATCTGGCGATCACCCGGCGCGTGTCCCAGAATCCACTCCACGTCGTCGATAAAACCCATACGCAGCATTTCGTCCGCTTCATCCAGCACAAAATGCCGGATACCATCCAGCTTCAAGGTACCTTTGCGCATATGGTCCATCACCCGCCCGGGCGTACCCACAACCACCTGCACGCCGCGTTTAAGTGCCTGGATCTGTTTGTCGTACGCCTGCCCGCCGTAGATCGGCATCACATGAAACCCCGGCAAAAAATGCGCATAGCTTTGAAAAGCTTCTGCCACCTGGATGGCAAGTTCGCGGGTGGGGGTCAGTACGAGCGCCTGCGTGCGCTTCATGGTCACATCCAGCTGCTGAAGTACCGGCAGGGCAAAGGCAGCGGTTTTGCCAGTGCCCGTCTGCGCCTGGCCTAATACATCGCGGCCACGCAACAAGGGAGGGATACCCATGGCCTGAATGGGCGAGGGAGTCTCGTATCCCACATGTTGCAGTGCTTGTAACAAAGGTGCTGAGAGCCCAAGTTGCTCAAAGGTAGGGCTGGGTTGTGTCATGAAGTGATCCTGTATTGGGGCACGGATAAAGCTGCATCGGATGCCGTTGCATCGAGGGCAGAGAAAGGGCGCGGAATTATACAGACAAACCTATTCCTTGTCTGTTTTTTAACCGCGCGGCTGTTTTCCGCTGCAGGCTTGGTTTTCAACCCTAAAATTTTCTGATCGTCTGCAGATCAGGCGGCGGGATCCAGGACGGCGCCGTTGGAGGCATTGACCCGAAACCAGCCCGCCACGCTCAAACGCTGTCGTGTCGCGGGCAAGACTTCATGGGGGAACTCCTCACTGAGGAACAGTACCAGGGTTCCGAATTCAGGCAGCACCCTCTGCACTTCAACACCGGTTTGCGGATGGTAGAGCACCAGTTCCCCACCCTGCCCGGACTCCCAGTTCTGATTTAAATAAATCACCAGCGACAGGCGACGATTGGAATGGCCGCGAAATGCGTCCACATGCGTTTTGTAAAAGTCGCCCGGCTCATAAATGGCCAAATGACTTTCGAAGGAGAAAAGGCCGAGAAATAGATGTTGATTCAAATAGGAGCGCAATTGCTGTGTCCAGTCCACCCAGGCGGCGGCCAGGGGATCCGCCTCGTCAATCCAGGCAATTCTGTCCCTCCGCAGACCGGGATTTCGATTGTGTTCCTGGCCCCTGCCTATGCCAGACGGATAAAACTGGCGCAGGTTTTGATCCCGCAATTCCAATAGGCACTCACCTACCGGCGCGGGCAGTCCACCATGCAAGACGATATACCCCGACTCCGTTAAGGCCGGAGCTATGCCATCAAATTCACCCAATACCTGAGACACGGAATTTCATCCTGTAAGCGCTGGGCGTAAGCCCGGTTATACGTTTAAAAAGTTTGCGAAAAAAGGCCGGCTCTTCATATCCCACGCTCACGGATATCTCTTCCACCGGCAGGCCGGAACTCTCCAACTGCTGTTTGGCGTGTTCAATGCGCAAGCGTTGCAGGTAATCAATGGGTGTATGGCCGGTGGCGCTTTTAAAGCGACGCTTGAAACTGCGCTCCGTCATATCGGCCAGCGTCGCCAAATCCTCCACCGCAGGCACTTCACACCAATGCTCCCGCAGCCACGCCTGCACCCGCGCTATGGCCGCATCACCGTGATCGGTATCTTCCTGAAATGTGGCATACGCAGCCTGTCCTTCCGGATGCCGATTGAGCAGGAAAAATTTCGCCACCGCATTGGCGGTGGCCGGTCCGGAAAATCGTTCCATTAAATAGAGCGCAAGATCATGCCAGGAGCCGGAGGCTCCCGACATCACCAACCGGTTGTCGTCCGGGCCAGTGACGATCAATGTTTTATCGATGCACAACTTTGCTTTGGGATAGGTGCGACGCAAATTATTGGCATAAGCCCAGTGGCACGTGACTGTCGCCTCATCAAATAATCCCGTCTGGAGCAACGGAAAAACCCCGGTGCACGCCGAACACAGCAGCGCCCCTTGCTGGTACTGGCGACGCAACCATTGCATAAGCGCAATATGTCGCTCAGCGGGCCAGCGATCCTCGGGCAACAATAGCGAAGGAATAATCACAATGTCCGTGCGCGGCACTTGCGCATAAGACGCATCGGCGTTCAGACGGATGCGGCTCATGGTCATTACCGGTCCTACCACCTCGCCGACCAGCTGTACTTGAAAACGCACCGAGTCCCCCGCCACCACATGTGCCCAATTAAAGACGTCATGCAGACTGATGGCAGTGGAAGCGCTGACCTCGGGAATCAGCACAACGCTTATGTGCATATTCTGTGTTGTCGGCTTCATGATTATTTGTTGATCCTTGGCCCGATAGAATCGCTTTTGGCAAGTTCCAATCTTACGCCTCAATACACGCATCTCTATGCTGGCCGGAGTGTTTAACTCTTCGAAAGGAATGCCCAATGCCCAATCAATCCAATATTCAGCCTGTGGATGAGCACAAGCTCAACAACTTTTTGCAAAAGATCACGCACGACCTCGCCGCCTGTTCGGCAGGATTCATGACCAACCTCGGCCATAAACTCGGACTCTACCGAGCCATGGCGGGCGCAGGGTTTTTGTCGTCGCAGCAGGTCGCCGCGCGCGCTGGCTGCAATGAACGCTATACCCGCGAGTGGCTGAACAGCCAGGCGGCTGGCGGTTATGTGGAATACGACCCCGCCTCACAAAAATATCACTTGCCACCGGAGCAGGCGTTGGTTTTAGCCGATGAAAACGGCCCCTGCTTTTTTCCCCCGGCGCTGGAGGTATCCGCCTCCATGTGGTTCGATGAGGAGAAAACCCTGACAGCGTTCCGCAGCGGCAAAGGCGTGTCCTGGGGCGATCACCACGGCCGTTTGTTTTGCGGTGTGGCGGCGTTTTTTCGCAGCGGCTATACCGCCAACCTGGTGCAAAACTGGCTGCCCGCGCTGGATGGCATATGCGAAAAATTACAACAGGGCGGCAAGGTGGCAGACATAGGCTGCGGCCATGGGCACTCCACCCTCATCATGGCAAAGGCATTTCCCAAGGCAAAATTTTACGGCTTCGATAACCACCCGGATTCCATTGCCATCGCCCAGGCCAATGCCCGTACCGCCGGGTTGGAAGACCGGGTGGCATTTCAAGTGATCGACGGAAAAACCGTACCTGATCTGCAATTTAACTTGGTGTGTTTTTTTGACTGCCTGCATGACTTCGGCGACCCGGTTGGTGCCGCGCGGCAAGCTTATAAGGTGTTGGATCCGGATGGTGTGGTGATGTTGGTGGAGCCTTTTGCCGGCGACAAAGTGGAAGACAACCTCAACACCATCGGCCGCCTTTACTATTCAGGCTCCACCGCACTTTGCTGCGCCCATTCCCTGTCGGAGGAAGTGGGTCTCGCTCTGGGGGCCCAGGCGGGAGAAAAACGTCTGGAAGCCGTCATGCGCGACGCCGGTTTCACCCGCTTCCGCTGCGCGCTGGCCACGCCATTCAATTTGATCTTGGAAGCGCGGTGCTGATAGCAACGCCCGGCTCGACGAAACGCCCATACGGAGCTCTCGACCGAGAGCGCTGCGTGGGCGTTTTTAAATTGCGTTTCTTTACCTTTGTGATTTAAACGACAGTTTTCTATTTGAATTAGGCGTTCATTGAATTCGGCGGGACTTAGGTTTAGCATCCTCCCGTGCGTCCAGCGTTTTACCCGGGATTGACATCCCATTTATCGCCCAGCCATTCTGTTTATCAATTCGATTGAACACACGTTAATACTAAAAAGATTAAAAATTAAAAAGATTAAAAAGCCAAAAATTAAGCGCCGTTCTGATCAGGAATGATCGCCCAATAAGCGGCCACGCGCGCTCCGCTTTATACACTCTGCGCATCATCACCTTCAGTGGGATCAAGCATGACAAAGATAGTCGTATATGAATTGAACGAAGTTCCATGGCGGGTTATCGATCGCTATCTGGCCAGCCGCAACTCCACGCATCTGGGCAAGCTTTTAGAGACCGCCGCTCAACTGACAACCCGCACTACCGATTCCGGCGAACTGCATCCCTGGAGCACTTGGCCCACCATGCATCGCGGCGTCAACAATGACGCTCACGGGATCCGGTTCATCAACCAGGATCTCACTGCGGCGAAAGCTTACCCTCCGTTATGGCAACTGCTTGCGGAGTCCGGAACCACGGTGGGCATCTGCGGCTGCCTGCAGAGTTTTCCTCCGCTCGCACACCCCAACATGCGCTTTCACATCCCCGATACCTTTGCGCCAGCGCCGGATACCCTGCCCCACCGCCACCAGGTCTTCCAAAAGTTAAACCTCAAGTTGACCGGGGAAAACAAGGCCGTTGCCACCGGCATTTCCATCAAGGACATGACCGAGGGCCTGGGCCTGTTTCGCACTGGCGTGACGCTGAAGTCTGGTATCCGGCTGGCGAAACACCTGGTCAGAGAAAAAATTAACAAGCTCAACAAATCCCTGCGCGCGACTATGCAGGCGCACGTGGCGTTCGACGTGTTCATGGACGCGCTGAAAACAACACAACCCCAATATGCCGCGTTCTTTTCCAATCATGTGGCGGGCACCATGCACCGGTATTGGAAGTATGCCTTTCCGGAAGACTTCGACTACCAATTGCAATCCAATTCCGAATTTGATCAGTTTCACAGCCAGTCCGTCTTCAAGGCGATGGATATCTTCGATGAGCAGCTCGGGACGCTGCGCGCTTTTGCGGAAAAGCAAGGCTATGACGTGGTCGTCTGTTCGAGCATGGGCCAGGAGGCAGTTCACCGCGGCGTCTATTTGCCGGAACTGAAGTTGGACAACGAACGTTTATTGGCGGAGCGGATGGGATTCGTCGGCTCCTTTGAAATGAAGCTGGCGATGCAGCCGGACATCAACTTCATATTCGCCAACTACGATGAACTCGCACGTTTCAAAAGCGAGCTGGGCCGGCTGAAGGACGCGGACGGCAATCAGGTTCTTAAAGCGCGCTACGAAGAACAGGGCCTGTCTTTGAACCTCATGTCATGCCGCAGCCAGGCTGCCTACGAGAACCGGACATTGCTGCTGGACGGCAAGCCCGTTGCACTGGAGGCGCTCGGCTTCAGCGTATTCAAGCGCGATCAGGGCACGGGTTACCACCAGCCGGAAGGCTCTCTTATTTGGCAGCAGCATAGACAGCTCGGCCAACCTATCCAGGATCGCTCAGTGGTGGACAGCCGCCAGTACGCGCCGACGATTCTTCGCGCCTTCGGCGCGGCGATTCCCACCTACATGATGGAATCCATTGCGTTGCAAGCGCCGGCCGCAACCCAGGCACCCACGTCTCAAGCGGCTTGAATCACAGCAGTCACGCAGCCGGCACCCGGCCGCGCGACTGTTGGATACGCCCCAACAGGCAGAGCGGGCCTTCTCCGACATACCCCGCAACTTTGATCTACTCTTTATTGAATATCGAAAGAGTCCATCAACCGTTCATGAGCGCCTCGCCGCAATCCAAGCCACAACCCCAATCACTGCACAATGCTTACATCCAATTATTGAAAGAGGAGAGCTTGTGGCAGCGAGATATGGACCAGAGCCTGCGCACTGTGGTGAACCGCTGTGCCGAGCATTTGCAGGTGCAGCGAGTGAGTTTATGGCGGCTTGGTGAGGGATACGACCGGCTCTATTGCCAGATCCTGTGCGATATAAATCAGGGCACCTATGAACCTGCTTTGGAAATCTTCGCCGAGGATCATCCGCTCTATTTCAACGCCATGCTTAACGACCGTGTACTTGCAGCGCACGATGCCCAGCAAGCCACGGAAACCGCCTCCTTCCGCGACAGCTATCTGGCGCCGCTGGGTATCCACAGCCTGCTGGATGCCACCTTACGCCAGGGTGGCGAAACCATAGGGGTGCTCTGTATAGAGCATGTGGGGCCCCAACGCGTCTGGAGCGCGGAAGAGCAAAACTACGCGGTGTCGATCGCGGACCTCCTCTCCCAACTGTTGGCGGTTCATGCGCTTTATCGCAGCGAAGAGCGCTACCGCAAGGTTTTCGACAGCACCACGGACGCCATTTTTGTTCTGCAGGACAACCGCATGGTGGAGTGCAACCAAGCCTCCCTGCAGTTGTATCGCTGTACCTATGAGGAATTTTCCCGCTATCCGCCAAAGCGGTTCTGGGCGGAATATCAGCCGGATGGCAGCTTGTCCGTCACCCGCGCCAAGGACTTTATAAAACCGGCCCTGGAAGGTGTTCCCCAACTTTTCGAATGGCGGCAACGGCGGTTTGATGGAAATGAATTCGACGCCGAGATTTGCCTTACGCGTATAGAGTTGGATTCGGAGCCTTATCTGGTGGCTTGCGTGCGTGACATTACCGAGCGCAAACAATCACAGGCGCGCATCCAGCATCTGCTCAGTCTGCAGCAGGCTATTTTCGATGGCGCCAACTACAGCATCGTTTCCTCCGATCTCCGAGGTGTGATCCAAAGCTTCAACCGTGCAGCCGAAAAAATGCTCGGCTACACCGCCGAGGAAGTGATCGGGCGTATGACACCCGTGCAATTTCACGATGAGGACGAGGTTAACTGGCGGGCCATCGAGCTTTCCGATGAGTTGCACAGGACAGTAGAGCCCGGCTTTGATGTGTTTACCACTTATCCCAAACAGGGCCGCACCGAAGAGCGCGAATGGACCTACGTGCGCAAGGATGGCAGCCGGCTGCCGGTGATGCTGTCCGTGACGGCGCTGCGCCACGGCGGTGAGGCTATCACCGGCTACCTTGGCATAGCCTCGGACATGACCGAACGCAAACGAGCGAACGAACAACTGCTCAACTCCAAGCGGGAGATGGAGCATCGCGCCAATCACGATGAGTTGACCGGTTTACCCAACCGTTCACGTCTTCACGATATGGCGCACGCGGCAATTATCACCGCACAAGCACGCGACCAGAAGCTGGCGATGATGTTGATCGATCTAGACCGGTTTAAAGAGGTCAATGACACGCTCGGCCATGCGATTGGCGACAAGCTGCTGCAGAAGATCTCCCGCCACCTGGACCAGATGTTGCGCACGCGCGCCGCGCAAATCTATCGGCTGGGCGGCGATGAGTTCGCCGTATTGGTACCCGGTATTTTGGACGAAGATGAGATGCTCTCCCTGGCGGGGAAAATCCACGCAAACCTGCGCAGTCCGACCTTGGTGGAAGGCATTACCCTGGAGCTGGGCGGCAGTATCGGTATCTCGCTGTTCCCGCAACACGGAGACAACAGCCACTCGCTGCTGCGCTGCGCCGATGTGGCCATGTACAAGGCCAAAACTGAAGCCTCCCGCACCGTGATTTACGACCCCGACCAGGACGCCCACAGCCCACGCCGGTTGTCGATGATGGGTGAACTCGGCACGGCGATTCGGGAAAACCAATTGCTGCTGCATTACCAGCCGCGCATCGACATCGCCTCCAAACGCTGCCTGGGCTGTGAGGCCCTAGTGCGCTGGTTGCACCCGCGACTCGGTCTCGTACCGCCGGGCGAGTTTATTCCCCTGGCGGAAATGAGCGATCTGATTCAGCCCCTGGGATTATGGGTGCTGGAACGCGCCCTGGCGCAGATTCAAAAATGGCGCAGCGCCGGGATGGCGCTGGTGGTCTCGGTCAACCTGTCCACCCGCAATTTAATGGACTCCGCCTTCCCCGGCCATATCGAGCGCCTGCTGCAAAAATATCCGGTGCCGCCACATCTGCTGGAAGTGGAAATCACCGAGAGCACGTTGATCGGCGATCCGGAACGCGCACTCAATGTCATCCACCGCATCCACAGCCTGGGTGTACGGTTTGCAATCGACGACTTCGGGACAGGGTATTCCTCGCTCGGGTATTTGAAGCGGCTGCCCATAGACACGCTGAAAATCGACCGCTCATTTATTCGCGATATGTTGACGGATGAACAGGACGCGGTAATTGTGCGATCGACTTTGGGTCTCGCCCATAGCTTTGGACTGGCCGTGGTGGCAGAGGGTGTGGAAGACCGCGAAACACTCAATGCGCTGCAAAGCCTGAATTGCGAACAGGCCCAGGGGTTTTATATCAGCCGCCCGGTGCCGGCGGACGAGTTTGAGGCTTGGTTTAGGGCGGCGGGGAAAGCGTCTACCTAGAACGACGAATCTCAGGTTTGGTGACATCCAGTCTCATATTGCTGCAATGAAATCGTAACTATCAGCGACACGTCTGTAGCTTCGGATGTATTCGCTTGTGAGTCAGTAATAGGTTGCTAAACCACGGTGCTGGCGATAATTTGCGGTAAACGGGCTGGCGGTTTCGTGGAGGATGAGGAATATCTGACGATTCATTAAGCGGTATAGAAACGCCGCTTAAAGCCCGAAAACAGTTTTATCTGGTGCAGGCCGACTACAGAGAATGAAAATTAAATTTAAGAAAACATTTATCTTTCTGTGGGTAACCCATCTGATGAACGGTTGTGAGTCGATGGCGAATCTGGGACATCGACCGGTTGTTCCCTACGGGGGCGTCGAGACAGCCTACGCGCAACTTCATGAGCAATGTTATTACTTGGACTGTATCCCAAAAGGTCTCGCCTATCCGTTTAGATTGCTGGATGTTCCACTGAGCGCGGTGGCTGATACAGTGCTTTTGCCGGTTTCAGTCCCCAGCTATCTTTTTTATAAACGCGAAATGCAGCATTCCTTTGGATACTATAAAACTGGGTCCGAGCAGAAGTGTTCCGTGTCCTTGAATATCGCCAGTGCAAGATACGCGGGAATGACATTCAAGGAAGGGCCCTATTATCGGCTAAATGATAGTTGTGATGAACCGAGTAGCTGCACCAACGGGTTATGGCTGCCTAAAGGCGAGTATGTCGTGTTTTTTGAAGGGTTTAGACCCTTGCGGGCCAGACGATGGAGGGTCGGTTATTTTTTTAAATACGACGAACAGTCGAAGCACCTGCTTTACCTGGGCTATGGGTTTGATCCTACAGACCCCAAAAAAACGCTTTTTATTCCAAAGGAATGTGAAGGAGAGCTATTGCTGCAAAAAGCAGATGTCCCATCATCAAAGTAAGCAATGGCGTTTGATACCTAATTTGCACCGAAGTATTTTGAATCTCGCTAACCGAAATTCACTTGACCTGTATTGGAGTTGGTAATTCCCGATGTGCAACAAAGAGATAGTTGAATTTTTTTTGAAAAGCCTGCTTTTACCGCCACTATGGATACTTCTGTCGTTAAAATCCGTCGCGCAGCCGTCTTTTGATTGTGCGAAGGCGAGCGGAAATATAGAGAAATCGATCTGCGAAAATGAAGATTTGGCCAGAATGGACAAGCAGCTCGCCGCTGCATATCGGACTTTCATGGCTGCCCTGCCTGAGCAGAGTCGAGCGACGGCCAAAAAGTTACAGCAAAACTGGATAGTTAATCGGGATAGACGCTGCAGCACGATGGAATTTCAGGGGGACATTGCGGACGACCGTGTTTTCGCCGATCACAGTCCTTTCGCCCAAAAGGACCTGGCTGCGTGTTTGGCCGATGCGTATAGGTTTTCTCTTTCGGCGCTGCAAAATGGCGTATTGACCAGCAGCATTTTTCTGACAAATGACGGCACAGAATATCCCATCGGTGTTGGAGCGATCGACCAACTCCGTATAAAAAAACAAGTATCGGAAAGCTTTACATGCGGCCCCGAAAAACCCAAGCAGCTATCGAAACTATACCTGATCGCAGGTATTCAGGAGCTTTTTCTAGGTGATGCGGTGTACGATTTTTGTAACGGTCAGGGCGAGGAAAACACCATTGCAGAACTGCGCTTCTATCTCGCGTCAGACGGCTCTCTTTTCCGAGCGGTGAAAATCGTCGAAAATCAAGGCGGCGGTCGTTGTGGCTACGGACATGATTCCTATTTGCGTTTTTTTGAGTTGACCGATAATTTCAAATCACTCATATGGTATTCCGCCAATAATAACGGGCGCGTACCCTTGTTATCCGAAACTTATGCATGTGGTGGCCAATCAGAAGGTCTCGAATCCTGGGAATACCAGGATGGCAAGCTGATATTCAACTACTTTGTCCAACCGAGCTGGTACCACTGGCTGGTTTTTCCGAGGGCTTATGCTATCGCAGTAGACAATACCAAGCTCGGCTACGAGGGCCAGGAGAACAAAAAATACACTTCAGCCACAGTCTCTCCTTCTGAAATAAAAGTTGTCACATCTGCGCTGACGACAGATCCGACCAAGATTGGTTTTGATAATAAGGGAATCCCGCAAAAATGTACCTTGGTTTATGTGGGTATCCACAACTATATTGAGTTGAAAAACTATGCTCTATCAAAGCAAGTTACCTTGAACAACGCCTTCGATATCGCCGAGCGTATGGCGAGCGTCAATGCCTTAGGAAAGGAGGATATTTTAAGAACGACGTTAACGGTTTTTCTGCAATATCTGGACGAGGCTCGCAAGCATCAGAATTGGCGGCAAGTGCTCGGCGATTTTGCACGGGGATACCGACAACCCAGCCATCACTATTTCATGTTCGATCACTCCTGGAAGGAGCATCCCCTTAAAGCGAATCAATTTTATTCAGACCCTGAATGCCTTGCGGTTACGCGACCGCCGACTGGTGCGCTTACATTGGAAGATTGGATCTATTTGTTTTGGGCAAGACGTGCAATGGATGGAAGCCTGGAGCGAAGTGAAAACCTGCTGCGGAAAGTTCTCGCCACCCTAAATGGTTGACCTTGCGGGGATTTTGGAGCCGATAAGGGGTGCCGGCAGCACCCCCTCTCCCAGCCCGCACAAGGGGGGCTAGATCTCACTCCGAATCAGGTCATTACCAGCTTATCAGTTGGGCGGGAATTCCGACGTCGGACCAAACACTCTGCCGGTAATAAAACCCGCAATTCACAAAGACCGCGCCACGCTTTCCGCGACTTTTTTTGCATCGCCAAATAACATCATGGTGTTATCGCGGAAAAAAAGTTCGTTCTGCACACCCGCGTAGCCGGCCGCCATGCCGCGTTTGACAAACAATACGGTGCGCGCCTTTTCCACCTCCAATACCGGCATGCCGAAAATGGGACTTTTTGGATCGGTTTTGGCGGCGGGATTGGTGACGTCGTTGGCGCCTATGACAAAGGCGACATCCGTGCTTTGGAATTCACTGTTGATGTCCTCCAGTTCGAAGACCTCGTCATAGGGCACATTGGCTTCCGCCAACAACACATTCATATGCCCCGGCATGCGGCCGGCCACAGGGTGAATCGCGTAACTCACTTTCACGCCTTCGGCTTTCAACGCGTCCGCCATTTCTTTTACCGCGTGTTGCGCCTGGGCAACCGCCATGCCGTAACCTGGAACAATAATGACAGAACCGGCGTTCTTCATAATAAATGCCGCGTCCTCGGCGCTGCCCTGTTTGACAGGGCGTTCGTCAACCGCACCAGTGGCGGCGCCAGTGGAGGAATCGCCACCAAATCCGCCGAGCAGCACATTGATAAACGAACGGTTCATGCCTTTGCACATGATGTACGAGAGGATCGCACCGGACGAGCCCACCAACGCGCCTGTGACAATCAGGGCATTATTGTGCAGCGTGAAGCCGATGCCCGCCGCAGCCCAGCCGGAATAGGAATTCAGCATGGAGACGATCACCGGCATGTCGGCACCGCCGATGGGAATGATCAGCAGGAAACCAATCGCAAACGCCAGAAGCGTCAACAGCAACAGAGTGGTGGGATTGGCGCTGATGCAAAATGCGATGATCAAGCCGAGCATCAATAATCCCACCACAGCGTTCACTTTATGCTGCCCCGAAAATACCACCGGCGCGCCGCCCATAATTCCCTGCAATTTGGCAAACGCAATCAATGACCCGGAGAAAGTGACGGCGCCTATGGCGATACCCAAACCCATCTCAATCCGACTGGCAACAAAAATTTTGCCGTCCACATCCAATAAACCGAATGCCGCAGGTTGGGTATAAGCTGCCGCCGCAACCAGAACAGCCGCTAATCCCACTAGGCTATGGAATGCCGCGACCAACTGCGGCATGTCGGTCATGGCGATTTTTTTGGCGGTGGTCAGGCCTATCACCGCTCCTATCAGGAGTGCGGCAATCACCCAGATCAAATCGACGAAACCTGCGGTGTCACTGCTCCAGAAGGCATAGACAATGGTGGTGGCTATGGCTAACGCCATACCCACCATGCCCATACGATTGCCGCGCTGGGATGTGGCGGGTGAAGACAAGCCACGCAATGCGAGAATAAATAAAACGGCGCAGATGAGATAAAGCAATGCAGAAAAATTAGCCATGATTTATTCCCCTTTATTTTTCTTTTTATACATGGCCAGCATCCTCTGGGTAACGGCAAATCCACCAAAGATATTGATGGATGCCAACGTAAGGGCGATAAAACCCAGTATTTTGGTCCAACCCACGGAACTGCTCATCACGGCGATAATAGCGCCTACCACAATGACGCTGGATATGGCGTTGGTCACCGCCATCAGCGGTGTATGCAGCGCAGGTGTCACGCTCCACACTACGTAGTAGCCGACAAACACCGCCAGTACAAAAATCGACAATTGCCCAACAAAATCACCGCCCATGATTATTTCTCCCCCGATTGTTCGCGAAATGCCGGATGCACAATTTGCCCTTCGTGAGTCAGCACCGTGGTTTTGATAATTTCGTCCGAAAAATTCAGTTGGATTTTGTCTCCGACAGTTTTGCCATCGCCGCCGATCAGGAGCTTGATCAGGTTCACCAAGTTATTCGCATAAAGAGTGCTGGCATCCGCCGCAATGCGGCTGGGCACATTGTGATGGCCGATAATGCTGACGCCATTCACATCGACAATCTCCCCTGCACGCGACAATGTGCAATTGCCGCCCTGCTCCACTGCCAAGTCGACAATAATCGAACCGGGACGCATGCTGTGCACCATTTCATCGTTGACCAGCGTCGGCGCTTTGCGACCGGGAATCAGCGCGGTGCAGATAACGATGTCCTGCTTTTTGATGGTGTCGGCAATCAATTGCGCCTGCTGACGTTTAAAATCCTCGCTCATTTCCTTGGCGTAACCGCCGGCGGTTTCCGCCTGGCGCACCTCTTCGGAATCCACCATCACAAATTTGCCGCCCAGGCTTTCCACCTGCTCTTTTGCAGCCGGTCGCACGTCGGTGGCGGAAACAACCGCTCCCAAACGTTTGGCCGTGGCGATCGCCTGCAGGCCCGCAACACCCGCACCGAGCACCATCACCTTGGCGGGAGCCACTGTACCGGCGGCGGTCATCATCATGGGAAATGCGCGGTTGAATTGATAAGCAGCGTCGAGCACCGCGCGGTAACCGGCGAGGCTGCTCTGCGAACTGAGCACATCCATGGCCTGGGCGCGGCTGATGCGCGGCACCATTTCCATCGCCAAAGCCGTGACTTGTGCCTGGGCGTAGAGATTCAATGACAGCGCATGAGAATAGGGAGCGAGCATGCCGATCAGCAAGGTCCCCGGCGCCATTAGATCGAGCTCATCCAGGTCGCTTTCGCCCTGTAAAAGAGGCCGTTGCACCTTGAGCGCCAGAATGGCGCCGTCCAAAGTCCGCGCCGTGGAGGATTCCACACGGGCGCCCACGCCGGTGTAGGCGGCGTCGGGAATGCTGCAGGCAATACCCGCCCCCGTCTCCACCACCACATCCAGTCCCAATGCGATTAATTTTTTTACGGAATCTGGAGTGGCTGCCACCCGCTTTTCATGGGCGCGCCGCTCCCGCAGAACAGCAACTTTCATATTGAACCCCTCGTTTTTATTATTTTGGAATCCGTTGGTATTCGTAGGTCGCTAACAGGCTAACCAACCTAGGAACAGGTTTATTACACGAATACCAGCGCGTTTTTTCTTTTTTGATTATCGGTGCAATTATTGTTTATCAGTGCAAATTTTTACTATTGCCGCAATGCCGCCAATACATACACCAAAGGTGCATTCCAATTGATCGCCACTTCGCCGGTGGAAAAGCTGCACCAGTCGTCCAGGTAGGACTTGGCCGGCAATCGGCTTGGATAACTGCATTTGTCCTGCCACCCCGGCTGCGGGCCACCGACCAACATGCCGGGCACAGGTGCCTTCACCTTGTCGTAATAGGAAATCCGGTGATGCGGATGCAGCGGAGACTGCCCGCCAAATCCTGTCACATACGCGTAGCCGGTGGGATTGCGACCCAGTACATAATCCAGCAATCCACGCGCGGCGGGTTCGTAATCCTTATTGGGCTTGAGGCGTTCGGCCACCAACAGCACCATGGCTTTATTCAGCGCCACCGCATTGCTGCCCCAACGGAAATTATCCGCCACCATGGCCACCAGATAAGCCGACTGAAGATACTCGTTAACCATCTGGTCCGCCATATCCAAAATAAGCTGACGTGACTGCTGCTGCAATTTGGCCGGTGTCTTGGCGTGCTGTGCCAGGGTGAATAAACCCAGCGTTTCCACATAACTCCATTCCGGTATGCGGGGTTTGGCTGGCAGCACCAAACGACTCGAATAATTTTTTTTGCCGGTGGCGGCGTAGAGTTCCGCAGCGGCCCAAAACCATTCGTCCTTAAGATCCTCATTGGCCATGGCGTAAGCGCCGGTGCTCACATCACTGGGCTGAACATACAGTTCTTTGGGATGCTTTTCCGCCCAGGCCCAGGCTTTCTCCGCTTGCTGGCGCGCCGCCTCAGCATATCCCGGTAGCTGCGCTTCATAGGGTGTCAGCACGCGACTGGCGTAAGCCATTACCGCAGCGAAATTCAGCGTGGCGGCTGTGCTCTTCTGCACCACATAACGCTTATGCAGCTGCTCACCGGGCATACCATTTTCAGAAAATGCCAGAGTGGTTAACTTGTGATATACACCGCCATCGTGCGGGTCCTGCATGGTGCGCAACCAGTCCAGATTCCACAGAATTTCATCGAGCAAATCGGGCAGAGGATTACTGGATTCCGGAATGTTCAGCCGCCAGGAGGTAAACGTCGGAGCAAAATCCTGCAATGCAGCGAGCAATGTGTAAGTGCTGATACCGGAATTGACCACATATTTATTGTAGTCACCGGCGTCGTACCAACCTTTGGACGACAGCAGCACGGTGCCCACGGGCCGTTTTTGAGTTGCAGCGGAAGTGTGCACGTAGACCAATGTATCCGGGTGTCCGGCAGGGCGGGCCAAGGGCCCGGCATACTCTGCTTCGATGGAGGCGCCGGCGCGGTTGAAATAGTAGTAGCGGATGGCGGCGG
>Ga0164241_10001677_pt1 | contig 26304 bp, 22 predicted proteins | sample OricomyardsoilBY_FD_108780 | JGI IMG/M metagenome (GOLD analysis project Ga0164241, IMG submission 108780) | Backyard soil microbial communities from Emeryville, California, USA - Original compost - Back yard soil (BY) | ecosystem: Environmental > Terrestrial > Soil > Unclassified | place: USA... | reverse complement strand
GGCTTACCGCGAGACGATCTCGCAGCGCTCCGAACTCGCCTACACGCACAAGAAACAGACCGGTGGTTCCGGCCAGTACGCGAAGATCGGCGGCTACATCGAACCGCTGCCGGCGGACGCGGTGGAGACGTACGAGTTTGTGGACGAAATCGTCGGCGGCATCATCCCGCGCGAGTTCATCCCGGCTTGCGACAAGGGCTTCAAGGAAGGCATCAAGAAGGGCTCGCTGATCGGCTTCCCCGTCGTCGGCGTGCGCGCCGTACTCAACGACGGCGCCTTCCACGCGGTCGACTCTTCCGAGCAAGCGTTCCGCACCGCAGCGCTGATGGGCTTCCGCGAAGCGTACGCTGGCGCCAAGGCGATCATCCTCGAGCCGATCATGAAGGTCGAAATCGAGGCGCCGATCGAGTTCCAGGGCTCGGTCGTCGGTCAGGTGAACCAGCGCCGCGGCGTGATTCTCGAAACCAAGAGCGACGAGAACGTGACGGTGACCGCTGAAGTGCCGCTGAACAGCATGTTCGGCTACTCCACGGATCTGCGCTCCGCCACTCAGGGCAAAGGCCAGTACACGATGGAATTCGCGAAGTACTCGCCCGTTCCGAAGCAGGAGCAGGAAGAGATGGTCAAGAAGTTCCGCGAACAGCAAGCCAAGGAAGCCGCCGCTCGTAAGTAACGAGCGCGCTCCCTGATTCGCTCCTGCGAGCAGTCGACACGACGCCTCGAAGTGATGACACTTCGAGGCGTTCGTGTTTGTACGCCCTGCTTGGCAAAGCGCCCGAAGTCGACTTTGTGGTTTGGGGGCGATCGCAGGGCGCGCCACGCACCTCACAGCGCGCCAGAGCTGCTCGCGCAGCGTTTTCCGCGCGTCAGCTCGAGGCCGGTGGCAAATAGCCTCCGAATGCACCCGTCCGGTCGCGCATGAGCAGCAGCGGGATCAACACCTGAAACCACAGCCGATGCAGCCAAAGCAAGCGAGGTGGAACCCAGGGTACCGACACGTGCTCGGCGCCGATGTCTTGAATCTCGATGGTCAAGCCTGCGCGATGCCACCCGGCGAGCGTGGCCACCAGATCACCAGGCACCTGCAAAGACCAGCGGCGAACCAAAATGAGCTGGCGAATGCCTCGCGCACACAGCGTGGTTCCCGAGGGGAAATCGGTGGTGAAGCTAACCGAACGATTGTCGAAGTAGCGTTCTTGCCAGCGGTCTCGATTTTCCCAGCGCTGCTGATCACGAGGACGAAAGGCTCGCCATGGGTCGTAGTCATCGCGGCCGTCCCTTGGTCCGTCTTCGCGCCGGCGCGGACGACGCGCGCGGCGCAGTGAGTCGAGCAGAAATGCCGGAGGCGCGTCGGCTGCGAGCGCCATGTTCCGCAGCGCCTGGGCCGAAGCCACCAACGCGCTCTGAATGCGGTCCACATCGACCAAGGAGTTTGGAAATCCGGGCAATGCGTTGAACAACGGCACCGGGCGAATGCCATGCTTGGCTAACGCGAGCCCGACCTCCACGCTGTCGTCGCCCGGCAGATCGAGCACGAGCGCGACGCCCGGCGCCGTCCATGTGGGCGAGATTTCGCGCTCGATATCGAGCTCCGCCTCACGCGGTTCGACATCATTCTCCGGGAGCGACGCGAACAATACCGGTTTGACCCAATCCGACCAGCAAGCGCCGCTCGGCGCCCACGCGTCGAAGACGTCCTTCTTGTTCATGCTCCCTCCTCGACCAAGAGCGCCGTGTCGATCGCGTAGGCGTCGACGAATTGAGCCGGTGACAAGCGCAGGTACGCGCCGGCGGCCCGGCCGTCGATCACATACACGCCCAGGCAGTGCGTCATAGTTCCGAGCGGTGTTTCGAGTGGCGCGACTTCGAACTCGCGCTGTGCCACCCATCCACTCGGTGCCAGAAGGGCACGCGCCCATGCCGCGCGCAAAGCGCCAGCGCTGGTCCAGCGGTTTGAGAAAACCGCGTCGCCGCAGTTGCTGTAACTACCCTTGAGCACCCAACCCTCGTCGAAACGCCCGAGGACCTCGCGTGGAGCGCATGATTCGGGCATTGCGCGCGCGAACTCTGTGAGGGGAGTGCGGAGCTCGCGCCAGACCAGTGGAAAGCGCTTGCTCTCGCTCAGCGCTGCCCGCGCTGGGTTGCTCACGGGCGTCACGGCACCGTGCAAGAAGTGAAACCAGCCCGGCTGCCCGCACGCCGGGAGCCATTCGAGCTGATAGAAGCGGAACACGCCGGCAAGCGGGCGTTGAGCACCGGCGAGGAATGCTTGCCCGGATCGCCAACGCAGCTCGCGCGGCCCCACCAACCGCGCCTTCATTCCCTGAGCTCGTAGGAACGAGGCCAGATAAGCGACGACTTGAACGTCTTCCATATACCCTGGGGCGCTGAGCAACGCGATTTCGCCCGCCGGATCCAGCGCGAGCGCCGCACCCTTCGCCCACGTCGAAGCAGGACTCCCCGTCAGATGATGGCCCGGGAAATACTCGGCCATCAACGAGCTGAACCCCTGCGCTTCTGAATACCCACCGGGAACGTCACTGTTGACCTCCGACACTCTCCAACCCTCACGGGTGAAGTGAAAGTCGAAGCGCAAGACGCGCGCAAACGACGGCGGCTCGCCGACTTCAGCCGCTCTCGCGAATTCCCGCTGCAAGGCTCGCGGCAGCCCGAGCTGTTTCAACAAGGTCCGGCGTTGCAAAAGCTCTCGCTCGGCCACCTCCGTTTCCGCAGCCAACTTTTCCGCCAAGCCGGCCAAGTGAGCCCAATCCGCCCCCGAGATGAAGACGGGGAAAGGCGCGAGGGTCGCGCGGTCGCCGACTTGCGGATCCCATTTGCAGTGTTCGAGCACGCAGGTTCGACGTAGCTCGTCAAACTCCGCTGACGGAACCTGTTTCCCCACACGAAGCGGGAACGCGACACCCAATCGGCCGTCGTAAGCTTGGCTCATCTCGGAAATTGCCGGTATTTTCGGCTTCTTCTCGCCACCCACTGGCAAGCGAGCACCGACTACCCTAGGCCTATTCTAACACCCGAGTCAGGTTACACGGAGACGAAGTGATGCACCTCAAGTCGTTCGGAGCTCAGGCGAGCGGGCTGCGTTTGGAGCGGATGAAAGCGTCACCGCGCTATGTGGATGGCGCATTCGTCAACACCGCGCCCGTCAGTCAGGGTTTGAAGAAGGGCACGGCGACCCCGACGATCACGGAGTTCTTGTGCGGTGGACAGCGGCGCACGCCGCGCGCACCGTTGCCTTCACGCAGCCCGCTCGGGGACTGGCAGCGAGCGCCCGAAACCGGGTTGCGGGCGACTTGGCTCGGCCACTCCACGGTGCTGCTCGAAATCGACGGCGCTCGCGTGCTCACCGACCCCGTTTGGGGTGAGCGCGCATCACCGGTGACTTTCGCGGGGCCGAAGCGCTTTCAACCCGTGCCGGTCACGGTTGCGGAGCTGCCCCGACTCGACGCAGTGATCGTCTCCCACGACCACTACGATCACCTGGATTATCCGACGATTTTGGAGCTGGCCAAGCGCGACGTGCCGTTCTTCACTTCACTCGGCGTCGGCGCGCATCTGCAAGCCTGGGGCGTTCCCCCGGAGCGCATTACAGAGCTCGATTGGTGGGAACAAGCCGACTTGCCGGGCACCGGCATCAGCATCAACGCAGCGCCATCACAGCACTTCTCCGGGCGAGGGCTGGGCTCGCGCAACGCGACGCTTTGGTCATCGATGGTCGTGCGCGGTCCAAAGCACACCGTCTTTTTCAGCGGCGACACCGGACTCACCCCTGAGTACAGCGAGATCGCCCGACGTTTCGGCGCGTTCGATTTGGTGATGCTGGAGGTGGGCGCGTTTCACGAGTCCTGGGGCGACATTCATCTCGGCCCGGCCAACGCGCTCGAAGCGCTACGCCTACTCGGCGGCGGACGATTTCTGCCCGTACACTGGGGCACCTTCACCCTGGCGATTCACGCTTGGGATGAACCTGCCGAAACGCTGCTGAGGCTCGCGCCAGAGCGCGGTGCAGACTTGCTGATGCCCATGCTGGGTGAGCCAGTAGAGCCCTCGCGCGAAAGCCCGGTCGAGGCCTGGTGGCGTGAGGTCACCGCGCTCGAAGCGGGAGGCCCCCCTGTGGTTCCCGAAGAACGCCCGACGTTGCCACCGCTCGCCGACGGCAGCGGCGTCGAGTGGCCAATCGACTGAATTCAGCGCCCGGACTGCCCGGCAACGCGAGGAAAACCGAGCACGGTGTCCGGAGGAAGCGCGAGCGCAGGCTTGCTGCTCATGACCGGCGGCGGAGGCGCGTCACCTAGCTTGCGTTTCGCGAGCAAACACAGCAGCTCCGCGCGACCCGAAATTCCGAGGCGATGAAATGCGGAAGCGAGCTGGTTGGCAACCGTGCGCTTCGAAGTGTCACGCAGCTTGGCCATCTCCTGATAGCTCTTGCCTTCGATCAACAAGCGCGTGACGGCGTACTCGGCAGGCGAGAGCCACTCCGCGAGCTCGCTGTCCGGCCGCGCGACGCTGATGCTCTGGCGCAAGAACTGTTGATTCTGGGCCAGCAGCAACGCTGCGCTGCGCTGCGCGTCCGGCGCGTGTTTGGCGTGGGCTGCCATCACCAGCAAAAGCGGGATGCGTGAGGGCCAGCAAGACAAGCCCATGAACACGAAGCAGCGCCGCAAGATCTCGGCGATGCTCGACGGACACAAGCCGAAGTCGACCGCGACCGACTTTCGTACGCCTTCGAGCAGTGCGCGTTCGAGGATCTCCGTATCACGCGGTGAAAGCCGCGCCCCCTCGACACCGGACGAGCGCAGACTCCGAGTCACCACGACCGTACATGTCTGTTGGGTGAAATCGGTGTGTTCGATTTTGCACAGACCGCTAACGAGCTCCGTCCAGAGGGCCGAGAGACTCGCGGCCTCATCTACGGACCGCAGGCTCGATGATCCAATCAGCCCGGGCCCTGCCACTGCCGCCGTCGGCCAGCAGTCATTCATGACATGATCCATTGCCTACTCCTCTTGGATGCGTCCGGCTTCCCTGCCTTTCGCGCCTAATCCATGGATACCGGCGGAACCCGCCTGCCGTCGATTGCAGTGGCTCGCAGTCGCTCGCGTCCTGTGCTGTAATCAAGCTCGTTTCCATGGCCGAACTGCGTGAAGACGGCGGCAAACGCAGCTGCATCCTGATGGCCGAGCACCTGATCGGTCGCGGCCCGCAATGCGCCCTGCGCTTGACTCCCAAGTACGTTTCGACCCAACACGCGGTGATTCGTTGGAGTGGCAACGGCTGGGAGCTGATCGACCGCGCCAGCCGCAACGGAACCAAGCTGAACGGGGAGACAGTGGAGCCTGGGCGCGCCTACCGTATGCTGAAGGGCGCTGTTGTGAGCTTTGGTCACCCGGAACAACGCTGGTCCCTGGTGGATGCAAGCGAGCCCCAAGCCATGGTGCTCGCGCTCGAGTCGAGCTCGGTCAGCCTCGAGAACTTTGGAATGATCGGCGTCCCTTCGACGGAAAACCCCGAAGTCACCTTGTTCAAAGACGCCGATGGCATCTGGCGGATGGAAGACAGCGAGGGCACGGTGCGCGCGCTACGCAATGGCCAACCCTTCGAGATCAGCGGACAGAGCTATGTGTTTTCCTGCCCGAACTCGAATGACCTGACCGCGAGCATTGGGACAGCCCTGCAGCGCGGCACGCCCACGCTCAAGTTCGTCGTCTCCTCGGACGAGGATTTCGTCGAACTGTCGATGGAATACGCCAACAAGAGCGTGGCGCTCGGCTCACGCGCTCATAACTACCTCTTGCTCACGCTCGCTCGGCAAAAACTGGCTGATTCGGCCGAACAAATCCCGGCAGCCTCCTGCGGGTGGATGGATAAAGATCAGCTCGCTGGCGGCCTACGCATGACGCCGCAGCAGGTTGACGGCGAGATTTTTCGCATTCGACGTCACTTCGCGAGTCACGGCGTGCCGGAGGCGTCAAGCGTCGTCGAGCGCCGCGAACGGACACGGCTGATTCGCCTTGGGCTCGACAAGGTGCTGGTCGAGCGCGCCTGACGCTTCAAGCTTCGCTCAGGCCGAACGCTTGGGCGATTAGGCGATAAGAGCGAATTCGCGCAGCCGGATCGTAAGCGTGACTCGCGATCATGACTTCATCCGCGAGGGTGCGTTCAGCCACCCGTTCGATGCCGTGGCGGACGGTTTCTGGTGTGCCGGTGACTTGCAGGCGACGGAATTGAGCGATGCCCGCTTCCTCCTCTGGGGAATAGCGGTAGGCGAGCGCGTCCTCCGGACTCGGCATACGTCCAGCCCGGCCAGTTCTCAGCTGCGCGAACGACAGCAGCACGCTCGACGCCATGCGTTCGGCAGCGGCTTGTTCCTCCGCGCAGAAAACGGACAAAGCCAAAATGGCGTATGGTTGGGCGAGTGCGCCTGGTTGAAAACGCTCGCGATAGAGCCGCATCGGGCGCTCGGCGGGATCCGGGCTGAAATGACCCGCAAACGCGAAGCCGACGCCGAGCTCGGCCGCTAAGTTCGCGCTGTAGTCGCTCGAGCCCAAGAGCCAAATCGGAGGCAACGGAACGTCATCCGGCATGGCGCGAACTTTCGCGAAAGGGTGTCCCACGGGCAGCGAATCGCCACCGAAACCGGTGAGCTCGGCGAGCTGAGTCAGGAAGTCGTCCGCAAGTGGTGCGCTGCGCGAGCGGCGGAGTGCCACAGCGGTCAGCTGATCCGTGCCTGGGGCGCGGCCGATCCCGAGGTCGATTCGCCCAGGGTGCAACGCCTCGAGCAGGCGGTAGGATTCAGCCACTTTGAGCGACGCGTGGTTGGGCAACATCACCCCGCCCGCGCCCAGGCGCACACGCTCAGTCACCTGACCTACGTGAGCGATCATGATTTCGGGCGTGGTCGTGGCAATGCCCGGCATGTTGTGGTGCTCCGCGTACCAGAGCCGCCGATAGCCCAGGCGGTCGACGGCGCGAGCGAGCTCAACCGCACCCTGAAGTGCAGCGGCGCTCGTGCTGCCGCTGGAGAGCGGTACCAAATCGAGAACGGACAGAGGGAGCGTGTGTGGCATGAGGCGTTGATGCGAAGGAAACGGCGGGCACGGGCACGCCACGCTGGAGCATGTAGCTCAACGTTGGGTCGCGCTAGTGGGGGGCGTGATACTCTTCGGAGAGTGACGAAGCTGGTTTTGACGGCTGAATTGGTCGAATACATGGAAAGCGGTGTGTCGCTCTTGGTCGGCAGCCGGGACGCCGCACTGCTGCCCGCGAGCGCCCGCGGTTTCGGCGTCGCAGTCGACGCTCCGAGCTGTACGGCAACGGTGTTTCTGGCAACGGCAGGCACCGAGGTTACATTGAGCAACCTGCGGGACAACGGGCAGCTCGCCCTCACCCTATCCCGGCCACTCGATCATCGTTCGCTGCAAGTGAAAGGGCACGTACTTTCGATCGGCGAAACGGACGAGCAAGGGCGGCGCATTCAGGATCGCTACTTTTCCCTCTTCTGCGAAGGGTTGGTGTTCAGCGGGCATCAAGAAAAGCTGCTGCGCCGCATTCGCTACTACCCGAGCCACGCAGTACGCTTTCAGATCGAGAGCATGTTCGACCAGACCCCCGGACCAGGCGCGGGCCGGATGGCTTTGGTGGCACCATGATCGCGCTCGCTGACCTACAGCGTTGCTTCGCCGGTGTGCTGCCGTCGATCATCACTACCTGCTCACGGAGCGGTGTCCCCAACGTCACGAACCTGAGCCAAATCTTTCGCGTAGACGAGCGGCGGATCGCGCTGTCTTGCCAGTTTTTCAACAAAACCAAGCAAAATGTAGCTGAAAATCCGTATGCAAATGTGGAGGTGATCGATCCGCTCACGCTCCAAATGTACGATCTCGATCTGCGCTTCGATCATTCACAGACCAGCGGGCCTCTGTTCGAGAAAATGGCGACTCGCGTACAGGCCATCGCGTCGCACACGGGCATGCTCGGGGTGTTCAAACTGCTGTCCGCAGACGTGTACGAAGTGCTCGCGATCCGAGAGGTCGAGGGTCTGATCGGACCGCCACTTTCGGACCGCGACTCGGACTCGGAAGAAGCGCCGATGTCCTTGCGCACCGAGCTGCGTGCACTGAGCGTCGTCACCGAGCGGCTGCGACACGCGACCGACCTCGATGGCTTGCTCTCGACACTGCTCGACGCTCTGCGCGACGAGTTGAGCTTCGAGCACACCATGCTGCTCTTGCCCGACGAAACCGGTAAAAAGCTCGTTTCACTAGCGAGCCGCGGCTATGGTGAAAGCGGGATCGGCGCAGAGGTGCAGATCGGGGATGGCTTGATTGGCACGGTGGCCCAAACCCAGCAAACCATTCGCATCACCAACGTCTCGGCCTCTCTCAACTACGGCCGCGCAATCGGTCGCACGGCGCAAGGACACGGCGCACACTTCCCTGCCGCCGAAATTCCGCTACCCGGGCTGCCAGACGCGCAGAGCCAATTGGCGATCCCGCTGCTCGCTCACGGGCGCTTGGCAGGCGTCCTCGCCGTGGAAAGCAAGAATCCTCTCGGCTTCGAAGAGTGGCACGAAACGTTCCTCGACGTGATCGGCCATCAAGTAGCGATCGCCATCGAAAACATGATGCTACGCGCGGAGGCTGAAGAGGCACAAGCGGTCACGCGCTCCGCACTCGCGCCCGGCCCGACGAAAACGATGCGCGTGCTCAAGCTTTGCTTCTACCGCAAGGATGATTGCGTGTTCGTCGATGATGAGTACCTAATCCGCAATCTGCCGGGCCGCATCTTGTGGAAGATCCTGCGCAGCTTCGTGGACGACTCGCGCGCCGAGTTCAGCAATCGCGAGCTTCGGCTCGACCCCACGCTCGGGCTACCGCCGATCAAGGACAACCTCGAGAGTCGTTTGATATTGCTACGCAAGCGGCTCGAACAAAAGTGCCCGGAGCTGCGCTTGGTGCCCAAGTGTCGTGGCCAATTCCGACTGGAGACCAGCTGCAATCTCGAGCTAATCGAGAAAGATTCGAGTTGAACGCACAAGCCCGAGAGCGGCTCGGCACAACGCACGAAGCGCTACTCGTTCGGGATCGAACGCAATTGCTCCAGGATCTCGGGCTGAATGCTCGCGAGGTGCAGGTCTTGCTGCGGGAAGGGAATGTCGATCTTTTCTTGCACGAGGCGCTTGTTCAGCGCCACCGTGAGCTCGCTGCGAACCGTCACCGAGTCGTCGAAAGTGACCCAGGTTTGGAGTTGAAAGTCGAGCGAATTCGCTCCGTGTCGCACGAAGATCGCAGTCACCGCGGGTTCGCGAAGCACCTTCGGATGAGCCCGTCCGACCTCGATCAGCAGCCCGAGAACGCGCTCCGGATCGGTGCCATACGCGACGCCGATGTCGATCTCTAGTCGGCGCTTCTGGTCCGACATGGTCCAGTTGATCACCTGATCTGCGATCAATTTGGCATTGGGCACGATCACTTCGGCGCCTTGACCGGTGCGCACGGTGCTGGCGCGAAATCCAATCGATCGCACTTCACCGATCAGATCGCCGATCTGAATCTTGTCGCCGACCTTGATCGGGCCGCCGAAAAGCAGCAACAGACCGGCGATGAAATTCTGTACCACGTTCTGCAGGCCGAATCCGATGCCGACGCCGAACGCACCAGCGAGCACGGTGAATTTGCCGAGCGCGATGCCCGCAGCTGCGAGCGCCAGGAAAAAACCGAACAACAGCACGACGTAGTACACCGTGAGCGAGGCGACCTGAGCCGTGCTCGCGCTCAGATCCAGCCGCGCCACCACGTCTTCTTCGAGCAGCAAGCGGACGAGCCGAGCTAGGCCTACGGCGAGCAGCGCGCCGAGCGCTAGTACCACCACCTCGCCGACCGATACGTTCAGGGTTCCGAGCTGAAGCGAAGCGCCGAACAGTCGACGCGCCAGGCGCCACGCGCCGTTTGCGAGCGTCAGATAGTCGAGCGACCACGCGGCCCACAAAAGCCAGGCGATGCGGCCCAACCAGCGCGAAATGGTTTTGACGATCGCCGTCCGATTCTTGCGCACCGAGTTCAAGCGGCCGAGTAGAGCCGCTTGCGTGAGCACCCACACCGTGCCGCCTGCGGCCTCGAATGCAGCAGCCAGGATCAGCGCGATGTACATCGACACCAACACGCCACCACCGAGAATTTCAGCGAGGCTACCGAAGCCCACGAGCGCCGCGAGCGCTCCCACCGCCGCGCCCGTGAACCACAACCAAACGACACTTCGTATCCAACCGCGGGCACGCGCTACTCGCGGGAGCGCTTGCCAACGCCGGTCACGCAATAGCAACCCGAGCGCGAGCGTGGCGGCGATCAGCTCCACGGTGAGGATGAACCGCTCGAGAGGAGCAATCTCGACGACGAACAGCCTCAGCGCATCGAGCAGCATGAAGGAAATGAGCACGTAGCCAGCCCGCAGCAGCTCGGGCTCGAGGATGCGCGGAAACAAGACGAGCGCGGCCAAAACCGCCAGCGAATAGACGACCAACACCGCTACCGTCGGAATCGCCTCGTAAAATGCCGAAGTAGCGACCGTGCCGAGGAGCAGAGTCGTCGCCAGTGGGCGCTCGACCAACCGTCGTGCCGTGCTTCCCTCGCGCTCGTCACCTACCCACTCGGTGCGGTGCGAACCCAGCCCTAAAACAGCCGCCAGAAACAGCGCCATGAACAGCACCTGCGAGAGCAGCTGGTCTCCACTGGCGACGAGGAACAGCCGCCCCATGTGCAGCATGTGGCGACTGGCATTTGCGATCGAAGCCAACGGATCCCGGAGCCCGGAGAGCTCGCGTAGCGTGCCGAGCAAAGACACATCACGCTCGGGCGCATCACGCCACAAGTTCGGCCCACTGCTATCGGCGTCGCGCAGGAAAGAGTCCAGCACGTCGCGCATCTCGGCCAGGGACGCCTGCAGCGGGATCATCACCGAGTCGGGGCGTGAGACGCTGAGCTCGGTGCTCTGTGCTTCTTGCAAGACCCGGCTGGTCTGTTGGTGAATCTCGGGCGCTACATCCGGGCGCAGCGCGAGTTCGTCAGCGCGTCGCCAAAAGTCGAGCAGCTCGGTCAGTCGTCGTCGCCCGGCCGCGAGTGTATTCGCCGTCTGTCGCGCGGACGCTTGCCAGCGAGTGAGCTTTGCGTCGTCCTCGATGAACGCAAAGCGCAGGTCGCGCGTCCACGCGGCGCGGCGCGCACGCTGCACTTCGACGTCCGCAGCCGTGACTCGCGTCTTGAGCTCCTCGAGGCGCCCAGGAAGTTCGCGAGCCAGAGTCTCCAGCTCGACCGGCACGCGCGCTTGCGAGCCGATCCGTGAGAGCTCACGCAACGCCGCTTGAGCGCGATTGACCAGATCGGGCGCCGACTTGATGGCATCCTCCGGCCGCGCGGTGTCCTTGATGCGCGAAGAGCCGAGGATCGGGCCTTCGATTTTTGGTCGAGGGGAATCGAGCGCGTTGTCGCTCTCCGCACCCCCGAGGGTGCAAGCTGGCAACACCCCAAGGCACAGACCCATCAGCCAAAGAAGGCAACGGAGACCCAAGCTAGCTAGCCACGGGCCCGAGCGAGCCAATCGCGGAGATGCGTAAATCATGCCCGAATTCGCCTGTGGATCGACGCGAGTAGCACTGTACTCGGCCGGACGATAGCGCGGAGCTTTTGGGAGAGCTGTAAAATTGCGCGGTCAGACGAGCCAAAGCTCACCTTTCCCGGATCCCATCGGAAAGCTATGCATTCGGATGGGCTGTGAATGAGTGATTGACGGATTTAGGCGGGTGGGGCCGGGTTGCCCACCGCGTGCAAGACGAACTGCTCGAGCGTTCGCGAAGCAGAGATTGGTGGGAAAATGGCCAAGCTGAACCGAAGAATCTTCTTGCGAGGTCTAGGCGGTGCAGCCGTCGCGGCGCCGTTCTTGAGCTCACTGTTCGAGCGCTCCGCGCGAGCCGCGTTCGTCGCGCCAAAGCGCACGATCGTGATGTTCACGCACTACGGCTGCATCACGAACAACTGGTTCCCCGCTAAGCTCGACGGTGAGTTGACCGCAGAGGATCTGAAGGCGACCACTCTCGCGCCCTTGGCCCCATTTGCGAAGAAGCTGCTCATGCCGCGCGGCATCCGCACCATGAACGAATGGACGGTGAACAACAAAGGCGCCGGCAAGGGTCTTGGACAGGGTAACGACATGCACGTACAGGGCGCGGGCTCGCTCTTCACCTGCCAGCCCTTGACACCCAACAGCAACGACCCGTTCAGCTTCGACCAGGCGACGAAGTTCACGCCCATGCCGCTGGGGCCGTCGCTCGATCAGGTCATGGGCAAACAACTGAGCCCTGACGGCACACCCCTGTTCATGAACGTCGCAGGAATCGCGAGGGAGAGCGCGCAATCGGCGATCTCGTACAGCGCCGCGAACACGATATCCCCTAGCTTGAACGCCACTCGAGCGTACAGCCAACTCACGGGGCTGTTCACCGACACCCCGAACGCAGACACCTGGGCTGTGACCAAGGGCAAGACGATTGCTGACGTGGTGAAGCACGATCTGGAAAGTCTTGCCCGTCGGGACATGAGCAAGTCTGACAAGGACAAGCTGAATGCTTGGATGGCGCTCACCAACGATCTCGGAAAGGTGATCGCGACCACTCAACAGTGCGGACAAGCACAGGCGTCGAAGCTCGGCGCATCCAATCCGCTCGCCACCGGCACCGAGGGCGACGTGCTCACCCGTCGTATCAACGATTCGATGGACAACGTCGACCTGTATTCGGCAATCGCCACGCTTGCGGCAAGCTGCAACGCAAACCCCATCATCTTGTTGAAGTTCCCGGGTAACTTCACTTACAAGGGTCTGGGCATCACCGCTGACTCACACAACCTATCGCACCGCCTGGACAACGCGAACATGAGCGGGCCGTGCGTACCCAACGTCATCGAAACCTTGCTGAAGATCGATGGCTACTACGCGCAAAAGTTCGCCAACCTCGTGCGCATGCTCGACAGCATCAATGAAGGCGATAGCACCCTGCTCGACAACTTGACCGCGGTTTGGTTGAGCGACTTCTCCGACGGCTGCGCCCACAACCAGAACAATCTCCCCATCATTCAAGCGGGCAGCAGCGGTGGCTACTTCAAGACCGGCAGAGTCGTTGACCTCGACCCGGGGTCGGGAGCGACGCCGCAAGACATGCTCGGCCGCAGTCTGTCTCAGTGCACGCCAGACACGACCAACATGGTGGACGGCGTGAACAAAGGCACGGGCACCGACCCCAAGTACGGCAATGCGCCGGTGAACAAGTACTTTTGCAACCTCATGAACGCCATGGGGATGAAAGCGGGCCTGGACGGCTTTCCCGCCAAGGACGGCCCCGTCGGCGAAGTCACTCACTACGGTTATTCCGACCGCACCGAAGACTTCTGCGGCGGCGCCGGTGCTGTGCCCGATGCCGGCATCCACGATCCGGGAGGATTCGAGCTCCTCCGAGCCTGACGGGAAACCACATGATCCAGCTAAATCGTCGAATTTTTTTGCGCGGGCTGGGCGGCGCGGTCGTCGCAGCACCGTTTCTCGGCTCCCTCTTCGAACGCTCTGCGCGAGCTAGTTTCGTCGCGCCCAAGCGCACGATCGTGATGTTCACGCACTATGGCTGCATCACGAACAAGTGGTTCCCCGCAAAGCTCGACGGTGAATTGACGGCCGAGGATCTCGCGCCCACGAGTCTTGCCCCTTTGGCTCCATACGCGAAGAAGCTGCTCATGCCCCGCGGCATCCGCAGCATGAACGAATGGACCGTGGACAACAAGGGCGCTGGGCACGGACTCGGACAGGGCAACGATTTTCACGTCAACGCCACTGGCTCACTCTTCACTTGCCAACCGTTGACACCCAACAGCGACGATCCGTTCACCTTCAATCAGACGACGAAGTTCAACGCCATGCCGATCGGTCCATCGCTGGATCACGTGATGGCCAAGCAACTCAGTCCCGAAGGGAAGCCGCTGTTCATGAACACCACAGGCGTCATCAGAGAGGGCGCCCAAGTGGCGATCTCTTATGAGGCCGCTGAAACGCTGTTTTCCGGCGTCAACGCGACCCAGGCGTTCAACAACCTGACCGGCTTGTTCGAGCCGAACAGCTCGATGAATGGCGATACCTGGGCAGCCGCCAAGGGCAAAGCGATTACCGACCTCGTCAAGGACGATCTGAGCCACCTGGCGCGCCAGGACATGAGCAAGTCAGACAAGGAAAAGCTGGATGCTTGGATGGCGCTCACCAACGATCTCGGAAAGGTGATCGCGAGCTCGCAGTGCGGGCAAGCGTTGGCGATGAAACTCGGCGCCACGAACTCGCCGGCCACCGGTAGCGGCGATGTCCTGACCCGCCGCATCAACGACTCGATGGACAATGCGGACTTGTACGCGGCGATCGCGGCGCTCACGGCCGCATGCAACGCAAACCCCATCATTTGGTTGAAGTTCCCACCCAACTTCGTGTTCTCGGGCCTGGGCATCAACGCGGACTCGGACAACCAAGCGCACCGTTTGACTGGCCCGAACACATCCGGCCCGTGCGTGGCCGATGCCGTCGACAATCTAATCAAGATCGACGGCTACTACGCCCAAAAATTCGCCAATCTCGTGGGCATGCTCGACAGCATCAACGAGGGCGACGGCACGGTGCTCGACAACACGATCGCGGTTTGGATGAGCGAATGTTCGGATGGCTGCGCGCACAATTTGAACAATGCTCCGATCATCCAGGCGGGCAGCGGCGGTGGCTATTTCAAGACCGGCAAGATCATCCATCTGGATGCCGCTTCGGGCGCAACTCCGGAAATCATGCTCGGTCGGAGCCTCTCGCAATGCACGGAGGGCACCGACATGATGGTCGACGCCCTCAACAAGGGCACAGGCACCGATCCCAAATACGGCAACGCGCCCGTCAACAAGTACTTCTGCAACATCATGAACGCCATGGGGCTGAAAGCGGACAAGAACGGCTTCCCCGCCAAGGACGGCCCCGCCAACGAAGTCACCCACTACGGCTATTCCGACCGCACCGAGGACTTTTGTGGCGGCGCCGGTGCCGTTCCAAACGCTGTGATTCACGACCCCGGCGGATTCGACCCGCTCAAAGCCTGACCATCAACGCAATGCACCAGCTCCACCGACGAATCTTTCTGCGCGGACTCGGCGGCGCGGTCGTCGCAGCGCCGTTCCTCGGCTCCCTTCTGGAACGTTCGGCGCGCGCTCAACCACCGCCCAAGCGAACGATCGTGATGTTCACGCACTTTGGTCACATCACCAACAACTGGTTCCCCGCCAAGCTCGACGGCGATCTGACCGCTCAGGATCTCGCACCGACGACGCTCGCGCCGCTGGCTCCGTTCACCAAGAAGCTGCTGATTCCACGCGGGATCCGCACCATGAACGAATGGACGCAGGACAATAAGGGCGCAGGACACGGCCTCGGACAAGGCAATGAGGTTCACTTGCAAAGCGCGGGCTCACTGCTCACATGCCAGCCAGTCAGCCCGAACAGCAATGACCCATTCAGCTTCAACCAGGCAACGCGTTTCAACGCCATGCCCGTCGGCCCTTCGCTGGACAACGTGATCGCTCAGCAACTAAACCCAGGAGGAACGTCCCTGCTGCTGAATGTTGGGGGCGGCGCAACTGACGGCGCGATGTTTGCGATCTCCTACAAGGCTCGCGACACCTTCAACAAAGGACTCGACGCGACGCAAGCATTCAGCACACTTACCGGACTATTCGATCCGAACAGTCCGATGAACGGCGACACCTTGGCACTCACCAAGGGTAAAGCGCTCACCGATCTCGTCAAAGACGACCTGAGTCAGCTAGCGCGGCAGGACATGAGCAAGTCAGACAAAGACAAGCTCGCGGCCTGGATGCAACTCACCAATGATCTCGGAAAAGTCGTTGCCGCATGTAGTCAAGACTTGGCGATGCGGCTCGGCGCGTCGAACCCGATCAACGACGGCTCCGACGGGGATGCGGTGACCCGAAAGGTCACTGATTCGATGGACAATGCCGACGTTTACGCGGCAATCGCTGCGCTCAGCATCGCGTGCAACGCCAACCCAGTGGTCGTGTTGAAGTTTCCGACGACCTTCTTCTACAGCGGTTTGGGGATCACGACCAACTCGGACAATTTGGCTCACCGGACGTCCACCGGGGATTTGACGGGGCGTCCATGCGTCGCGAACGTCATCTCGGACCTACTGAAGCTCGACTCCTACTACGCGCTCAAGTTCGCAAACCTCGTGCGCATGCTCGATAGCATGACCGAGGGCGACGGAACGGTGCTCGACAACACGGTCGCGACGTGGCTGAGTGATTGCTCTGATGGTTGCGCGCGCAATCTGAACAACTCGACCATCATCCAAGCAGGTAGCGGTGGCGGTTACTTCAAAACCGGCAAGATCGTCCAGCTCGACGCCGCTTCGGGCGCCACACCCGAGCTCATGCTCGGCCGAAGTCTATCCCAGTGCGTCGATGGCACGGACATGATGGTCGATGGCCTCAATAAAGGCACCGGCACCGACCCGAAGTATGGCAACGCGCCCGTCAACAAGTACTTCTGCAACATCATGAACGCCATGGGTTTGAAAGCGGACGAAGACGGCTTCCCCGCCAAGGACGGTCCCGCGAGCGAAGTGACACACTACGGCTACTCGGACCGCACCGAGGACTTCTGCGGCGGCGTAGGCGCCGTGGAAGGCGCGCACATTCACGACCCAGGCGGATTCGATCTACTCAAAGCCTGACTCGAGGGGCCACATGCGACAGCTCAACCGGCGAATCTTACTACGAGGCCTGGGCGGCGCGCTCGTCACGGCGCCGTTCTTGGGCTCTCTTCTCGAGCGGTCTGCGCGAGCCCAACCGGCACCCAAACGAACGATCGTGATGTTCACGCCCTACGGCTGCATCACCAACAAATGGTTCCCCGCCAAGCTCGACGGCGATCTGCTCGCTCAAGATCTGGAACCCACGACTTTGGCCCCGCTGGCGCCCCACGCGAAGAAGCTGCTCATCCCGCGCGGCATCCGCACCATGAACGAATGGACCGCGAACAACAAAGGTGCAGGCTACGGCCGCGGACAAGGCAACGACTGGCACACGCAAGTCATGGCCGCAGCGTTCACTTGCCAACCCGTTTCGCCCAATAGTAACGACCCGTTCAGCTTCAACCAGGCGACCAAATTCAACGCCACGGCCGTCGGTCCGTCGTTGGATCACGTGATGGCCCAGCAGTTGAGCCCACTCGGCGTGCCGCTGTTGATGAACGTTGGTGGGCAAGTGAGAGAAGGTGCAACCGCCGCCATCTCCTACTCAGCCGCAAACACCATCTTCCCACCGACGTCGGCACAAGATGCGTTGAAGCAGCTCACCGGCTTGTTCACGCAAGGGCAGCCCAGCCCCGACGATTGGCAAATCTCAAAGGGCAAGTTGCTGGCTGATCTCGTCAAAGACGATTTGGCCACCCTCCGCCGACAAGACATGAGCAAAGCCGATCGGGAAAAGCTGAGCGTTTGGCTGGAGCTGATGAACGACGTCGTAACACACACGACCGAGGCTCTATGCGGCGAATCGATGGCGCGGAAGCTCGGCGCGTCACTACCGTTCGCTGGCGGTAGCGATGGCGACGTCGTCACACGCGCGGTGAATGACTCCATGGACAACGCCGATATTTATTCGGCGATCGCCGTCCTCACCGCAACGTGTAACGCCAATTCCGTCATCTTCTTGAAGTACCCGAGTGACTTCATTTACGCAGGACTCGGCATCACCGTCACCAATGACGTCCTCGCTCACCGTGTCGGTAGCTCGAACTTGACTGGACCGTGCGTGCCGACTGCGGTTCCGGACCTGTTGAAGCTCGACAGCTACTATGCGAGCAAGTTCGCGAATCTCGTACGAATGCTCGACAGCGTGCCCGAAGGCGACCGAACGGTACTCGACAATTCGATCGCGATCTGGATGAACGAATGCTCGGACGGTTTGGCGCACAACCTGAACAACGCCCCCATCATCCAAGCGGGCAGCGGCGGCGGCTATTTCAGGAGCGGCCAGATCATCAACCTCGACGCCGACTCGGGCGCAACGCCCGAGCAAATGCTCGGTCGTAGCCTCGACCAGTGCAGCGAGGGCGCGAGCACCAACGCCGATGGTGTCATGCAAGGGACGGGCACCGACCCCAAGTTCGGGAACGCCCCAGTGAACAAATACTTCTGCAACCTCATGAACGCGATGGGCATGAAAGCGGACACGCTCGGCTTCCCCGCCAAAGACGGCCCCGCGAGCGAGGTCACTCATTTCGGCTACTCCGACCGCACGGAGGATTTTTGCGGCGGCCTGGGCGCCGTTTCCTCCGCGGCGATTCACGATCCGGGCGGCTTCAACCAGCTCAAAGCCTGATCGCGAGTACCGCGTCAACGAACTTGCGACGCGTATTTTGATCGGTGCACGCATCCCGCGGGGTCCGGCAGATGGAGAAATCCACGGATGTCGACCCCGGCACACGGCACGCCAAAGCCCCGTGACTGCGTTGCAATTGGCATTTATCAGCCAATTTGAGCCAGCCAACGCCGGCGATCAGTCACCCAAGCGCGGAAACACGATCGCCACAGAGGCGATCGCCGCCGCTTGCGACGGCAAACTGGAGGAGTAGTCTGAGAGCGCAGGAGGAGCCGATCATGAGCATCCGTAAGAAGCCCGTCGTCCGCCGCGATGCAACCGGACACCTCGATCCGGAATACGAGCGCAAGCTGCTGGAGGCATCTGGTGGAGGGAATCGCGCTCGCGACAGTGAGAGCCGCGCATTCATCCACGGCGCCGCGCCTGAGGAGCTTTCCGAGGAGCTCGGTGAGGCGTTCCTCCAAGCCGCGACTTCTGGTGAAGACGCCGAGCTCGAACGCCGTGAAAGCGTCATCCCGGAAGAATCCGGAGGTCCGTTCGTGCCGTCCACCGCGGGCCAAGAGTTCGCCGGCGGCACGGATGAATCGAATATCCCGGAAGCGACTCGCGAGGCGCTGCCTCGGACCTCCAAAGCCGAGGTCTGAAAAGTCTCAGCGCATGCGGAACCTCCCGCGGCCGCCTGCCAGCAGCGAAATCACGCCTCGAGACCTGTACGCGCGGCGCCGCGAGTTCATCAAGTCGGGCGCACTGTTCGTTGGAACCAGCGCGGCCCTCGGAGCAGGGCTCACGTCGCTATCCAGCTTGGGCAGCGCCGATGCACCCGCGACGCCTCCGCCGTTGCCCTCGGCAGCGCCTGGGTCCGCGCCGTGGCGCGTCGACAAACGCGGTCAGTTCGGCACGAGTGAAACCCAAACCTCCTACCAAGACATCACGACCTACAACAACTACTACGAGCTCGGTTTCTCCAAGTCCGAGCCCGCAGCCCTCGGCTTCCGCATCAAGACGCGACCGTGGACCGTGCGAATCACGGGTGAAGTCGAACGAGAACGAACGCTAGACGTCGACACGCTAATTCGCTGGTTTGGTCTGGAAGAGCGCGTGTATCGCATGCGCTGCGTGGAAGCGTGGTCGATGGTCATCCCCTGGCTCGGCGTGCCACTCGCAGCGCTGGTGATGAAGCTCGCGCCAACGTCGCGCGCCCAATACGTGCGCTTCACGACCTTGCTCGATCCCGAGCAACTACCGAACCAAGAAAGCAATGTCTTGAGCTGGCCATACGTCGAGGGCCTGCGCATCGACGAGGCAATGAACCCGCTCGCTTTTTTGGCCATGGGCCTGTACGGCGCGCCCTTGCCCGGTCAAAACGGCGCGCCGCTGCGCTTGGTCGTCCCTTGGAAGTACGGCTTCAAAGGCGCCAAGTCGCTGGTGGAGATCCGCTTTCAGGAGCACGAACCCGAGACCACGTGGAGCCGCGCGGCGCCGTCCGAATACGGCTTTTACGCGAACGTCAATCCAGAGGTCGATCACCCGCGCTGGAGCCAAGCAAACGAGCGCCGCATCGGCGAACTGTCACGCCGAAAGACGCTCCCCTTCAACGGCTACGCCGAACAAGTCGCCGACCTTTATCGAGGCATGAACCTCGCGCGGTACTTCTGAGTGGCCAAATCCAAGCTTTCTTGGCTCGTGCCCGCGACCGTCATCGGTGCCTTGGTTCCCTACCTGTCGATCGTTTGGCGCTGGTCTCAGCATCGGTTAGGTGCGAATCCGATCGCCACAGCCTTGAATCAGATCGGCCTGCTCGCGCTGATCTTCTTGGTTCTGTCGCTGTCCTGCACACCGCTCAAGATCGCGTTTGCGTGGACCTGGCCATTGCGCATTCGCCGCACGCTGGGGCTGTGCGCGTTTTTCAGCGCCTCGCTGCACTTCTTGGTGTATCTCGTGCTCGACCAGGGTCTCGCGGTCCCGACTGTGCTCGAAGATGTGCTCAAGCGACCGTTCATTGCACTGGGTTTTGCGGCGCTCGTGCTACTCGTGCCGCTCGCCGTCACCTCCACCAAGCGGAGCGTGTCGCGTCTCGGCTTTCGACGTTGGCAATTACTGCATCGCTTGGCCTATGCGATCGGCGTCCTGGGAGTGCTGCACTTCTATCTGCGGGTGAAGGCCGATCACACGCAGCCGATCATGTACGGGCTGGTCCTGGCGCTCGGCTTCTTGTTGCGCGGTGCGGCCAAGCTGAAGGGCACACGCGATGCACGATTCCGCGCCAGCGCCGCACGACCCGAGTCGGTTTGAGCGGGGCGAGCGAGCTCAGCAGCGCTCGCTACTTGGCGCGCGGCGCGCAGACCACCAGTTCGAGATCCGCGCCGGCAGGCGCATCGGCACTGGGGCCGCTCTCACACGCAACCTCCGGCGCCGCTGGGACTGGTGCGGGCTTTGGCGCAAAACGCACGTCGACCACCCAAACAGCCATCGCGAGACCAAACAGGATTTGTGCAGAATTGGGCATGGTTACCTGCTTTCGGCTGGGAGCGGGGAGCGCTGCGGACGCGGACTGATGGTCAACTGAAGGATTTGGGCGACGAGGCCCCACAGGCCCTTCGGGTTATCGCGAGGGCGACGAAGCCGACGAATTCCGGAGACTTCGACCGTTTCGTCTTCGAGTAGGCGTTCCAGCTCCGCGCGCGTTGTCGGCCCGGTGCGAACGACGGGGATCCCCGGCGGGACGGAGAGCGGGCGACCCGAGTGCGCTGAAAGTGTCATTTACGACACCATTAGTTTACGGAAATGTCACTCATAGTCAACGAGTCGACACGCAATCGTCACAATTGTCAGGGCGCGCAATTCGGCGGAATTCGCCAGAGCTCGAGGCTACGGGCTCAGTGTGTGGCGAAGGTCAGCCACTCGACGAGCGGTGCGGCGAGCTTTGCTTGGCTCACGAGCCATGGGCTGAACTTGGGCGACGCCAGGATCCCCTTGGGCAATTCCGGAAATCCGACGGTAAGACCCTTGCGCAGCAAGTGCTCGGCGCGAGGATGACCTGCGTCGAAGCCCTTCGGCATCCGCTTGTACGACTCGTATGAGTGCACGCTGAAGCCTTTCTTGCTCAGCGCAGCCAGTAACTTCGTCAGCTCCTTGCCTCGCTTGTCGTCGACGACTGCAGCTCGGTATCGCTCGAGCGACCGCGGCTCCATCATGTAGTGGCCCGCCGCGGCAAACGAATTCGGCTGCCCGACATGTAGGTAGAGCGCCATCGGAACCTCCGTGACCTTCCCGCGTCGACTGATCGGGATCAGACCGCCAACGTGCGTCTTGTACGGCGACTTGTCCTTTGAAAACCGCACATCACGGAAGATCCGAAACAGCTTCGGCTCATCGAGATCGCAGTGCCGATACGCGCGATCAATCCCCGCTCGCACTTCGCCGAGTAGCTCCTTCATCGGCGCTTGGTACCCCGCTTCGAACTCTGCCTTGCGCGCTTGGAACCAAGTACGATCTTGGTTCTTCGCCAGAAGTTGGAAAAACTTAGCGTTGGCATCCGCGAAACCAGCGAAGGGCATGTGGCGGAGGCTAGCACTGTGCGATGCGAAGCGGACTGCAGGGAAACGGCTGATCAGTTGACCATAGAGTTCGGCGGGACAGTACTCGCCCTTACGCATTGCACGAGGCCGCGTCGGAGATCCTGCCCGCAACGCTGCTTTACGAAGCGACGAAGCGGGTATCAGCGCGCTTCGCGTCTGTCGCAGGGTAGCCGGAGCTCGACGCCGAAGGCTGGGACGGGCGCGGGAGGACTCGTGACCATCAACCCCCAAAATCCGGGCGGTTCGAGTGTTCGAGCGGCACTAGAGCAGCGGCGCGACCAGGCGCGCGAGGTCGTCGAGCGCGGACCGAACGAGGCCGGCGCGGGGTGGGCCCACGCTGCACGCGCTGAAGCTTGCTTCGAACCAGGCGCGCAGGCGTTCCACTTCGGCGCTGCCCGAGAAAAACAGGGCGATTTCGTAGTTCAGAAATAGACTACGCATGTCGAAGTTTGCCGAGCCGACGACGCACACGGAATCGTCGACTAGGAGGGCTTTCGCGTGCAGCATCTTGCGGAAGCGTTGAATGATGACGCCGGCAGCGCTCAGGTCGCGCAGGCACGAGCCGGCGGCGAAGTCCGACAGCGGATGGTTCGACCGTTCGGGCGTGAGCACGCGGACTTCGACCCCACGGCGAACAGCGATCAGCAGGGCGCGCAGCAGCACTTCATCGGGGACGAAGTATGGCGTTGCGATCCAGATCCGGCGCTCGGCGCGAAAGATGGCGCTGAGGTCGGCGTCGTAGATGGGGTCGCTCGCGGCGTCAGGTCCGCTCGGTACGACGCTTAGCGCGATCTCGCCCGGTGGCAGTGTCGCGGGCGGAGAGAGACGCTCGCCGCAGGCAAATTCCCAATCGGCGCGGAAGACAGCGTCGAGCTCGGTCACCGCGGCGCCGCTGACCAGCAGCGAGAGATCGCGCCAGCGCTCGGGATCGGGAGTCGGCCCCATGTACTCGTGGCCTAGATTCATGCCACCGACGATCGCTCGTTCGCCGTCGAAGACCGCAATTTTCCGATGATTCCGGAGGTTGTTCTTGCCGCGAAAGGGCCAATGGAAGAGTGGCATGAAGCGCTCGACTCGTGCGCCCGCAGACGAGAGCTGGCGCAACAGCCGACGCGGCGCGTGAAAGCGCAGCAAGTCGTCGATCAGTAGCCGAACTTCGAGACCGTGCTGGGCTCGCTCGATCAGCGCCTCGACCAGCGGGCGCCCAGCGTCGTCATCCGCAAGCACGAACGTGACGATGCGAATCGAGCGCCGTGCTTCGCGGATCTGCTTCAAGAAGCAGTCGTACGCGAGCACGCCATCGTCCAGCCACAGAACCGTTCGCAGACTCGTCTGCCCCGTCTCGCCGCGCGGATGCTCGGGGCCGGAGGAGTCGAGTCGCCGCTTGTCATGCGGCCGCTGGCCAAGCTTTCGACCGCCGATGATCAGGTAGAGCGGGATGCCGATGTATGGAATGAGCACGATCGCCAAGAGCCAAGCGATCAAATTGCCGGCAGGGCGGCGCTGACGCAAAAGCGAGATCACGAACAGGAGCACGAGCACACTGGTGGCGATCGAAACCGCCTCGTGAGTCAGAAACCAGTGCGACGACTGCATGGCGTTCGCGGGGTTGCTCGCGAACCCGCGCGCGGCTAACGCTTCTCGGTCATGGCTTGGGCAATCGAGCCATGTTTGCTGAGGTCGATGACGACGATCGCCTGACCGCGAGAGTACAACGTGGCGAGCGGGCCAACTTCATGCTTCGAAAGCCGAGCGGCCAAGCGCGAGACGCGATCGGCATCGGCGATGCCGAGGGCAGCGCAGCCGCTAGCCAGCTTGCATTGCGAAGGAGATCGGCAGAGTTCTGCTGAGTGAGCGAGCGAGAGCAACACGTCCGCGGTCTCACCGTTCGACAGCTTGAGCGAGAGCTGGGTCTGCTCTTCATCCGCGATCTTGACCGGCAGACACGTGAAGTTGCCAGTGCCCCACACGCTCGTGTTGGACGCTGGCTCGCTCCAAGCGAGTGGCAACGAGCCGGCAGGCGCGGGCGACGCAGTTAGGGATGCGGCGGACGTGCTCGGAGCCGGAGCGCCCGCGCCTCCAAACTTCTTCTGCAAGGCATTGTCGAGCTCGGCGAGTTCGGAGATCAGCGCGTGATGCATGCTGCCATCAGGGCGAACCAAGTAGCCCGATGCCGACAAGTAAACTGCGTTGTCTTGCACGTGCAGCAAGAGCACGCTCACCCGTGACGAGCTTTTCTCGTCCACGTGGCTACGCACGCGTATGGTGCGCGCAGCCGCGTCCTGTTCGATGATGGTGTAGTGTTCGTCCTTCAGTGTGTCGAGGACCACGAGGTAGCTTGCACTCGCGTCCGTGAGGGCCGGCACTTGATGCGGCGGTGGCAGTCGCCACCCGCCGCACGCTGACGCGCCGAGCGCCGCGAGCAAGAGACCTAGGCCGAGCCGCGCGCGAAACCCACGCGCGCCGATCGAACGACGCGAAAGTCGAGGCATTCGCGCAGAGTAGGAAGCGCAACGAGCGCCCGTCAAGTGACGACCGATGGCGAGCTTTTGCCACGGTCTAGTCATGCTGGGCGCATTGGTCGTACAATGTTGTTTCTTGGAAACGCAGGTTCTAGCGGGACGCTATCGGCTGGACAGGCAGCTCGGAAAAGGCGGCATGGGTTCGGTCTGGTTGGCCGAGCACTTGACGCTCAACTCGTGGGTCGCAGTCAAGCTGATGGACCCGGCGATTGCGTCGACCGTCGAAGGTGCGGAGCGGTTCAGGCGCGAGGCCCAAGCCGCGGCGTCACTGCGCAGCGCCCACGTCGTGCAGGTGCTCGATTATGGGGTCCACGAGAACACGCCGTTCTTGGTGATGGAGCTCTTGCAAGGGGAGAGCCTGGCGGATTGCCTGGAGCGCGAAAAGCGGCTCGCCCCGGAACGCGCGTTGACGGTGATCACGCAGGTGGCGCGCGCGATTGGCCGCGCGCACTCGGCCGGCATCGTGCATCGCGATCTCAAACCGGACAACATCTTCCTCGTTCGCGAAGACGATCAGGAGCTGGCTAAGGTGCTCGACTTTGGCATCGCAAAAGCGACGGGCCCTCGATTCGGCGGCACGGAAACGCGCACCGGCGTCACCATGGGCACGCCATATTACATGAGTCCGGAACAGGTCGAAGGCAAGAAGGCGCTCGATTATCGATCGGATTTGTGGTCCCTAACCGTGATCGCTTGCGAGTGCATGACTGGCACGCGCCCGTTCGACGGCGAAACTTACGGTGAGTTGTTGCTCAATATCTGCGCGCGTCCGATCGTGCCGCCTTCACAGCAGGGCTTTTATCTACCGGGCTTCGACGAGTGGTTCGCGAAAGGTGCGAACCGCGACCCGCTTTTACGATTTTCTGCCGCGCAAGAGCTCGCGACCAGCCTCGCTGATGTGGTGTCCGGACGAGTCAAACCGGCGTTGCTCACCGCGCCGCAAGCAACCGGACCACAAGTAACGCTGCCCATGGACCCGCCAATGCCCTTGTTCACTGGCGGCCAAGTTGCTCAAGCCGTCACTTCGCGCGGCACGACGGGCGCAGCGGTGCTTCGTCCTCACCCTGGCGCAGCCTCGCCCAGGAAAAAATCAGCACTCTTGCCCGTGGTCATCGGTCTCGGGTTCGCGATCGCGCTCGCGTTGGGCGTGCTCGTGCTGCTCCTGCGAAACAAAGCCGACTCGTCGAACTCCGCTCAGTTGCCGGCTGCAGAGAGTCGCACGACGGTAGCGCTCCCACCCCCTGCCCCCTCGCCGGTGCTGCTCAATCCCGACGTGCCGCCGAGCGCTACCAATGGAACCTCGAGCGAAAGACTTGCGGCGAATCCGAACGCCAAGCCTGCTCCGCCGAGCGCTCCCAACGCCGTGCTGTCTCCGCCCGCACCTTCAATCGTCGGAGCAACGCCGCCTTCAATTCGCACGCCGACGGGAGCCCCCCCTCCACCGCAAGCCAACGCGGGCCGACTCGCGCGCTGTTACAGCGATCCATTCACGGGGCAAATCCGGCTCGCTGGCGCGGGTCGAACGGGCGACAGCTTTCCCTGCCAGCAAAATCCGTTCACCGGCGCTTACCAGCGAAAGTAGGCGCAGGAGGGCTCGGTTCGACGCGCACGACCTCGGCTTGCTCGATGCGATCGAGCCGAAAATGACGGCGCTCCTCGCTTTCCACATCGATCGCGTCGAGCCGCGTCTCATGCCGATCCATGAGTACGCCCAGGATGCGAATCGTG
>Ga0164241_10001676_pt1 | contig 26312 bp, 20 predicted proteins | sample OricomyardsoilBY_FD_108780 | JGI IMG/M metagenome (GOLD analysis project Ga0164241, IMG submission 108780) | Backyard soil microbial communities from Emeryville, California, USA - Original compost - Back yard soil (BY) | ecosystem: Environmental > Terrestrial > Soil > Unclassified | place: USA... | reverse complement strand
TAGGAGGTATTATTAATACACCCGGCAGCGAGCGTTCGCCGTGGTTAGACGAGCGCGGTAATTTATATTTTTCAAGCAATGGGCAACCTGGTATGGGTGGCTTAGATATTTTTAAATCGGTACATAGTAAAAGCGGTTTTAAAGAGCCCCAAAACCTAAAAGCACCTTTTAATAGTGGCGCCGATGACTTTGGTTTCCGTATTGATAAATACAAGCCTAACAATGCTGAGGATACCATTCTTTATTCGGGTTATCTAACATCGAATAGGGCAGGAGGAAAGGGTAGCGATGATATATACCGATTTGAAGAAAAATGGATAAATATATTTGTGCTAAAGGGCAAGGTAGTTGAAAAGAATTTCGAAAACCCTGAGGACCCTGATAGTAAGATATTAAGCATGAAACCCCTGCCTAAAGCAAAAGTTGATTTAAAAACTACTGATGACAGATCGGTGCGCACTTTATATAGCGATACTGGTGGTGCATTTTTATTTAGGCTTGAAGCTGAAACCGATTACAAATTAACGGCAGGTAAAAATGGATATTTTAATAAAACCGAAAACGTTTCAACCAAAGGCTTACGCAATCAGGATTCAACTTTTATATACCTGTACGCCGAGTTAGAGTTAGAAAAGATATTCACCACCAAAATGATTGTAATACCTAACATATATTACGATTACGATAAAGCTAATCTGCGTGCCGAATCAAAGCTGGTATTAGATACCGTGTTTCAGTTTTTTGTAGAGAACCCCGACTTAACGGTTGAAATAGGTTCGCATACCGATAGCCGTGGTAGCGATGCCTATAACATTAAACTATCGCAGGCACGCGCCCAAAGCGTGGTTGATTACTTAGTGCAAAAGGGTATACCTGCTGAAAGGTTAATTGCCAAAGGCTATGGCGAAACCTTGCCTGTAAACAATTGCGGTAACGGCTCGAAATGTACAGAAGAAGAATACCAAAAAAACAGGCGTACTACATTCAGGGTAATTTCAGCCAAATTGAATTTAGAATCGATACAACCCGAGGATATAAAGGTTGACCCGAAGAAAGAATAAGGTTTAATTATTAATGCTGTTCAACCGGAAATACCGAATTAGCTTCGCGCAAGCATGCCTCAAAAGCAGGTATATTAAAGTTAGGGCCTAATTGTTCGTCGCTAAAGTAGTTGAGTAAGTTTTCGGTAGGCATGTTACCTATCAGGTCGTCCTTAGCCATTGGGCAGCCACCGAAGCCTTTAATAGCAGCATCAAATCTACGGCAACCATTTTGGTAGGCAGCATCAATTTTTACGCGCCAGTTATGCGGTGCCGTATGTAAGTGCGCGCCAATTACTAATTCGGGAAAGGCCGGAATTAATGTAGAAAATAAGTATTTAATAATGCCGGGTTCAGCCACGCCAACTGTATCGCTAAGCATAAAGGTTTTAATATCCTGTTTAGCCAATTCGCGTACCCAGTATTCAACTATTTCGGGGTTGTAAGGGTCGCCATACGGGTTGCCAAATCCCATACTGATATAAACGATTAACTCCTTGTTATGCTTTGCGCTTAATTCGCGTATGTATTTTACCCTTTCTACCGATTCAGCAATAGTTGAATTGGCATTGCGTTTCTGAAACGTTTCTGAAACCGAGAAAGGAAATCCTAAGCAGGCAATTTCTTCAAATTGGCAGGCATCTTCGGCACCACGCTCATTGGCTATTATGCCTATTAGTTTGGTATTGGTATTATCTAAATGCAAACCTTTTACCACCTTAGCCGTATCAGCCATTTGTGGTATTATATCATGGTTTACAAAGCTGCCAAAATCAATAGAGTGGTAGCCCACTTTCAATAGCTTGTTAATGTAGGCAATCTTCTTCTCGGTGGGTATAAATTGCTTAATACCCTGCATGGCATCGCGGGGGCACTCAATAATATCTATCATGTCATTAGCCATGCGTCAAACCTAAATTAAAAAGCCCCACTTTCCAAGTGTAAAACTTACAAAAACATACTATACGTTAGTATATCGCCAAAAAGTTCAAAAACATACAATAAAGCAAGGGCTTATTTCGTCAGTTAAATAGTTCCATATTTTTCACCCTGAAACATTTTAGTAACAATGAGCCAAATACGCGTACGTATTAAGTGGCAGGTATTGCGTACCCGCCTGTATCTTGAAAGGTTACCCCTTAAAGCATTTGTATTACCCACCGTAATTTTTGGCTTAACGTGCATGTCGTTTGTGTCGTATTATCAATTGTTTTGGAATACCGATTTTTGGCAGCAATGGAACGTAGCAGGCGGCAATGCGTTTCATTTTTGCGAAAGCAACCACATGAATCAGCTTATCCGGCAGCCATCTAACACTTGGAGCAATTTGGCATATTTACTGGTGGGCTTATTTGCTTTAACCTTAGGCGTGCACGATATGAAATATAGCGAGCGAAAAAGTTCTGATAACTTCTTGGTTCGTTACCCCATCTTTTCAATCGTTTTTGGCATATCGGCTTTATACTTGTTTATAGGTAGTTTTATGTTTCACGCCTCGCTTACCACTACCTTTCAGCATCTCGACCAAACAGGGCTTTACTCGGTTATTGTAATTATATTGGCATTTAACTTTTACAAAATATTCCCGCTTATAAGGTTTAAAAAGGGCTATCGAAGCTCGCATGGATGGATGATAGTATTTGCCTTACTGTTCAATGTGCTGATATATACCAAACTGTGGCTAATTAATGTTAATGTGTTATTCCCCATTTTAATCCTGATAGTTTTTTTATCCAGCTTGTATTATTTGTTGTTTGTAAGCAAGGAACACTACTTTACTAATTACATGTGGGCGGCTTTAACCAGCTTGTTATTGGCAGGTATTATTTGGCTGTTGGACCGCACCAATGTAGTTTGCAACCCTGAAAGTATATTTCAAGGCCATGCACTATGGCACATACTTACTGCGGTAAGCATACTGTTTATTTACCTGTATTACAGGTCGGGTACGGTGCCTGTGCAATATACTTTAGCCCTACATCAGCAAAGGCGGGATCAGCGTTTAGCCCGCCGTAGTAGTGCGCTATGATAAATATTTCATAATGTTGCTGTGTGATATTAGTAAACAACCGGGGCAACCATAACCCTTACATTAACCTTGCTATTGAGGAATACTTAATACGCAATGCCGATTGCAGTAGTAACGATTATTTGTTGCTGTACGTTAACGAACCATGCATAGTGCTGGGCAAAAACCAAAGCATATACCGCGAGGTAAACTTTAATTACTTGCGCAATCCGCACGTGCATTTATGCCGCCGTATATCGGGTGGTGGTACGGTATATCACGATTTAGGGAACCTTAGTTTTTGCTTCATATCCAAATTTGAAAACCATAAAGTAAATAACTACCGCCACTTTAATAACCCTGTGTTAGATGCTCTGATAAAAGCAGGTATTGGTGTTGAAATGGACGAGCGCAATAATATACTTTATAACGGCAAAAAAATATCGGGCAACGCACAGTTTACCAACCGTAAAAATATGATTAGCCATGGTACATTGCTTTATAATGCCGACTTAGATCAATTACGGGCGGGGATTAAGCAAAACGAATTTAGTATTGAAACTAAGGCAGTGGCATCGGTTAAAAGCCCGGTTGCTAATATGCAGGGCATAAGCCCGCTGTTTAAATCGATTGACGATTTGAGGGCTTACTTGGTAGCTGAATTGAATGCTGTTGAGGTACTTGATTTTGCTGCTGCCGAATGGCACGAAATAGAAACCTTAGCTAAAGATAAATTTGAAAGCTACGAGTGGGTTTATGGCCGTTCGCCCAAAACCACTGTAACTAAAGGTGGCTTTATGATTGAAGTGGAGAATGGCATTATTACAGCTATTATTGCCCAAGTACCTAATAAAATTGAGCTTGATAGTTTAGTAGGGCAGAAGTACACATACACCGACATAAAAAAAGCGCTGGGTAATATGCCCAACGCTTCCGAAATAGCTGAATTTATTTTTTAATGTACTTCTTCAAATACCCTTTCGCCATCAACATACTTACTTACAAAGGCATCTTTAATACCCATTTTGCGCACATCCGCCACAAATTTTTTCGCTGTATCAACATTGTCAAAAGTGCCTATAACATACCTGTTTTTACCATCCACCTGTTCGTACCCTAATGTTTTTAAATCGTCGAAATACTTATTGATGTTAAAGTGCTTGTAAAGGCCAATTTGTATTTTGTAAACAGTGCCGGGCACTACTTCGGTTGAGGCAGTAGGTGCATTGTTGTTACCATTTGTTGCATTAGCAGTATTTGTATTACCGGCAATTGGCATAGCCTTACCTACCGAATCAAGTTTTTGGTCAACCACCTTAGCTACTTTGGCGTTTAACTTTTCTTCGTTAAAGCTTTTTAATTCTTCGTTCTCATCTTTTACTTTCTTTATTTCAGTTTCGTAGGCGGCAATTTTATTGCGCATGTCTTCTTCCGAAATTATCTCTTCTTTTAATGCTTTTATTTCAGCTTCGTTCGAATCGAGTGTAGCCTGCATATCAGCTTTTTTAGCTTTGTAACCATTCAGGTCGCTCATATATACTTTCAACTCATCACGCAGGCGTTTCTTTTCATCTTTGGTAAGTTCCTGCGAAAAAGCATAGTTAATTGCAAAAACACTTATTATGGCAAATAGGGTTATCTTTTTCATTATCAATGTTAATTTTATGAGTTAGACAAATGTAAGGCTTTGCGATAAAAAGTGAAATACACGTAAAGGAATTATTATTATTGGTTTATAAACATGTTGTATGCATAGTATCGAGAATGAATTTTTGAGAGTAAGTATCCGCGAGTTTGGTGCTGAATTGACATCCGTATTTGATAAAAAGAACAATATTGAGCATTTGTGGAATGCCGATGAGCTATATTGGGGATGGCACGCTCCCGTATTATTTCCGGTAGTTGGCCGTTGCTTAAATGATGAAATTACTATTGATGGCAGGAAGTATGAAATGGAAAAGCATGGCTTTGCCCGAAAAAGCAACTTCAAGTTACTTGAGTTAAGCGATAACAAAGCGGTGTTCTCAATTACACAAACCGAAGAAACCTTAAAGCTGTACCCCTATAAATTCGAGTTTTTAATTGGGTATATGTTAAACGGGCATAAACTGGTTTGCCATTACGAAGTAATTAACCATGATGATAAACCTATTTATTTCAGCTTAGGTGGGCACCCGGCCTTTGCCGTACCGTTTTTAAGCGGCGAAACTTATGAAGACTACTACTTACAATTTGAGCAAGTTGAAACCCTTGGCCGCCACTATATTGATACAGAGGGCTTTTTTAACGGCATAACCGAAAGGGTGATGGATAACACCGATAAACTGCCTTTACAACGACATATGTTTAGCAACGATGCCTATATTTTTAAAGATTTAAAGTCGAGAAGCGTTACTATACGTAGCCATAAAAACCAACACAGCCTAAAGGTTAGCTTCCCTAATTATAACTATTTGGGTATTTGGGCTAAGGTTAATGCCCCGTATGTGTGTATTGAACCGTGGTTGGGTTGTGCCGATACTGCTGGTAAGGTTACCGAATTTTCTGATAAAGAGGGGGTTATGGAGTTACCAACAGGCAATACCTTTACAAGTGCAATAACTGTTGAAATTGAATAAAATAAGTTTTAACCCAAATCGTTTGAAATATAGGCTGGTGCTTGCTAATTTCGTAGTAACACCCTATTAAAACAAATTAAGGCATATGAACTTTTCAGAGCAACCCTTACACGAGCAGGATATTGAGGTATTGGAAGAAACCAAGCTGGAGAATAAGTTGATTGTACATAATGATGAGGTGAATACCTTTGATTTTGTAGCCGAAACTTTAGTTGATGTTTGTAAACATAGCTGGGAGCAAGCTGAGCAGTGCACCTACATAATACACCATAAAGGTAAATATGCCGTAAAGCATGGCGCTTTACCCAAGCTTAGATCGATGAAAGATGCTATTACCGAGCGCGGCATAAGCGCTACTATTGAATAATTACTGCACATCTTTCTATCAGCATCCCTAACCCCTGCAAACAAATGGGCCAATACTTTACCGACGAACATGAACTATTCAGGCAAACCGTGCGCGAGTTTGTACAGAAAGAAGTATTGCCCCATGTAGATGAATGGGAAGAGAAGGAGATGATACCCCGCGCCATATTTAAACGCATGGGTGATTTAGGCCTTCTGGGAATTAATTTTCCTGAACAATATGGCGGAACCGACAACGACTTTTGGCATACTGTAGTTTATTTGGAAGAAATAGCCAAAGCAAAAATTGGTGGCTTTGCGGCAGCGCTAAGTGTGCATCAGTACATGGCTACCAATCATATTCTTCACGCAGGTAGTGCTTATTTAAAAGATAAATACTTAAAGCCATCGGTAGCCGGCGATATGGTAGGAAGCATAGCTATTAGCGAACCAAATGCAGGCAGCGATGTAGCGGCTATGCTTACTACCGCAAAACGCGAAGGCGATTACTACATTATTAATGGCAGTAAAACTTTTATTACTAATGGCTACTATGGCAACTTTGTAACAGTAGCTGTTAAAACCGACCCAAGTGCAGGCATGGCAGGTATAAGCCTGATAGTGGTTGACCAAGGCACCCCAGGCTTTACAACTAATAAGTTGAAGAAGATGGGTTGGAAATCATCGGATACCGCTGAATTGTTTTTCGATAATGTAAAAGTACCGGTACAGAATTTAGTAGGCGAAGAAGGGCAAGGCTTCTTCTATATTATGGAGAGTTTTCAATTAGAGCGCTTAGTAGCAGCCATATTAGCTGTTGCAGGTAGCGAAATGGGAGTGGAGATGACCCTGAAGTATATGCACGAACGTAGTGCATTTGGTAAGCCTATAGCTAAGTATCAGGTGCTGCGACATAAAATGGTTGACCTGATTACTGATATTGAAATAACTAAGCGCTTTGTATATTACTGCTGCGATTTGTTTGCGCGTGGTATATTTGCCGTTAAGGAATGTTCGATGGCTAAAATGCGCGCAACCGAATTGGGCAAAACAGTAAGTGATGAATGCCTGCAAATGTTTGGTGGCTATGGCTGGATGAGCGAATACCCTATTGAAAGAGGCTACCGCGATGCCCGTGTGGGCACCATAGTAGGTGGCACTACCGAGATAATGAAAGAGATAATTGCCAAAATGACTATTGATGGTATCAACTACGAATCGGCATATAAAGCAGGCAAGAAAGATACAGCAAGCGGAGAGCCTACCGATAACGCACAAGCAGCAGCTAAACAGGTAACTAACGATACAAATATTTCTTTAATCAAAAACCAAAATGGTACAATGGAACAAATACCCGAAAGCGCACGCGATATTGTTTATTCGCTGCCTCAACGCTTAAAAGTTGACAAAGTTGATGATTCGGCAACACACCGTTTTCACTTATTACTTGATGGCCCTACGGGCGGTAATTTTACCGTAACGTTAAAAGATAAAAAGGTAACTGTAGTGGATGGCTTAATTGATGAGCCTACTTGCGAGATTAAAGCAAAAGCATCGGATTACGAAGATCTTGAACACGGCCGTGGCAACCCGCAAATGATGTTTATGATGGGTAAAATTAAGGTAAGCAACCTTGGCGAAGTAATGAAGTTTGTAACTTACTTTGCACGCATTAAATAGCAACACACATAAACTATAATAAACTAAAACACCCCGACAAAAGTTGGGGTGTTTTAGTTTAGGAAGTTATTTATGTATTACTGTTCGGTTTCTTCTGTCTCTTCCATATTGCCAATGGCATTAGGGTTGGTCCAGTATTTTCGCCATTTTTCAAGTACAGCTTTAAAGTCGGGTGGCAATGGTGCTTCAAAATTCATTTGCTTGCCGGTAGTAGGATGTATAAAACCTAATGTTGCAGCATGTAGCGCCTGCCTGGGTAATAGCTGAAAACAGTTTTCAATAAACTGCTTGTATTTAGCATACACGGTACCTTTTAAAATTTTATTGCCACCATAACGTATGTCGTTAAACAAGGTATGGCCTATATATTTCATGTGCACTCGTATTTGGTGGGTGCGCCCTGTTTCCAACTGGCACTCAACCAAAGTTACATAGTTAAGGCGCTCAAGCACCTTATAGTGCGTAACAGCAGGCTTACCAAAGTCGCCATCGGGAAAAACCTCAAACTGCATACGCTCGCGGCTGTGGCGGCCTATATTACCGGTTATGGTTCCTTCAGGTTCGTTCAAATCGCCCCATACTAAGGCTATATATTTACGTTGGGTGGTTTTATTAAAAAATTGCTTAGCTAAATGTGCTAATGCAAATTCAGTTTTAGCTATCACCAATAAACCGCTTGTACCCTTATCAATACGGTGTACCAAACCGGGTCTCTGGCTCTCGGCATTGGGTAAATCTTTAAAGTGCCACAGTAATGCATTAATTAGTGTGCCCCTGTAATTACCTAAGCCCGGGTGTACCACCATTGCAGGGTCTTTGTTTACAATCAGCAGGTCGTTATCCTCATATACAATATCCAAAGGTATATCCTCGGCTACTAAGTCGTAATTATCGGTACTGCGTGGTATTAATAGTTGTATGCTGTCGTTAGGGCGTATTTTGTAATTGCTTTTTACAGGTTTGCCATTTACAATTATACTGCCTGCCGTAGCAGCATTTTGTATTTTGCTTCGGCTTACAGTGTTACTGCCTAAGTAGTTGTGCAAAAACTTATCAATGCGCAAAGGCTGTTGCCCTTTATCAATAGTTAGGTTTACCTGTTCAATCAGGTCATCGCCCTGCTCGGCACTTCCCCCTTGCAATTCTTCATCTTCAATTATATCGGTGTCCATGGGGTATATGTATTGTATGTAAATAATTATTAAAGCAGTTCTTATATTGACGCCTGCATGTGTGCTTTTAATTTATTCAATACATCAATTTCCATTGGGTCGTAACCTTGCTGAACGGCTAAGTAATAAGTAACCCAATCGCCAAAATGTATTAAATAAAAATGCCTTTCGTAAGTGTTCGCACCGTGTGCGGTTACCTCGTGTATGTTACCTGACAAATTCTCCATCACTTCTTGCGAAAAAAGTATACGGAGTGTATTGCGGCTATTTTCATCGCTGGCACGTAATATAATGGCAGCTAAATTTTCATGGTTTTCGCGCCAGCCTACCAGTTCATTGTGATTCATTTCGGGCACCACATTATACCATGCTTGCAGCTTCGAATTTTCGTTTATCTGTTGTTTAAAACGCAGTGCTGTGCTTTCGTATTTATCATCTGCATAAAGTATTATCAACTTATGGTGCAGGTATTTGGCCAAAGCCTCTGCATCGGCCATAATAGTGCCTTGATTGCTTTGTAAGAATTTTGCTGTATTACCTATAAAATCTTTAAAACTGTTATCGATTAAACCATGCTTATGCAATACAAAAAATAATTGCGTTGCTGAATAACCTAAACATGCACGAGGAGGAAAACCACCGGGTATTTTTATTATACATAAGCCGTGTGTATGTGCAATTTCGGCTAACTGGCCACCCGATGTAATACATACAGGTTTAAGGCCTTTGGCTATAGCTTGCCTGCCAACAGTAATAGTTTCTTCGGTGTTACCTGAGTATGATGATAGAATTATAAGTGTGGACTGATTGGCAAATGCCGGAAGGGAGTAGCCTTTATTAACTAATACAGGTATGTTCAAACTATCGCGTAGTAACTCAGCTAACAAGTTGCCACATATACCTGAACCACCAAGGCCGCATACCAATACATTATTAATATCGGTAGTAAATGTGTTTTTTACCTCGGCTTTTTCGCCTATTGCAAGGGCTTGCTGCATTTGCCCCGGAAAATCCTTAATTAAATCAAACATAGTTTTACAAAATATAGCGCAAAGAAATAAAATTTACCTTAAGCCTGAATTAGCCTGCAAGCTAACGCTTTTTACGTTTATTAGATTTAGAGGTAGTGGTTTTGGGAGCAGTTAACTTTTCAAGTTGCTTGCCTGTTTTATCAATTTTGTAGCGCTGGCTTATCATTAAGCCCTTTACTTTTGGATCTTTTTCCTTTTTAGAAACTATTGCAAAGCCACCAACAAAATCTTCGGCACTTTCAAATTTAGGCTCAATTATAAAGTTGCCTGTCATATCAATATAACCCCAGTTTTCACCATCTTGTGTAACGGCGCACACGCTATCGCTAAATGACGAAACATCTAAAAAGCGGTTAATAAATAACTGCTTGCCGGTTTGGTCAATAAAAAACCAGTTACTATCAATTGCAACCGCTGCAACCCCTTGGTTAAACGGCAATGCGTTGGTATACTTAAGCGATACTATTACCTCGCCACGGGCATTTATAAACCCATAGCGCTCGTTGTTCGAGGCTAAGTATAAGCCTTCGCTCATATCTTCAATAATATCGTAAGTAGGCGGCACTACAAACTTACCGCGTTTGTCAATAATGCCATATTTGCACGAATCTTCATCTTCGCAATTACCAATACCTACTATAGCATATCCTTTATTAAAGTTGCCTGCATAGTTAAAGTCCTGCTCAATAGCACGTTGGTTAGTTTTATTGATGTAGAAGTAGACGCACCTGTTATTACATGCTTTGGCGCGTACAGCAGCTAAGCCATTGCTAAATTCAAATGCCTCTTCGTACTCGCCTGTAATTGAAAAAATAAGAGAGTCCTTAGTGGGTTGGTATGCATAACCCCAAAGTTGACCTTGCTGAATAGGCTTTAAATCTTTAGTTGCATTTTCAATGTCGGCATCGATGCGTTTAGGCTTTGGATAGTTCGGAAATTTTTCTTTAAAACTACGAAACACTTCGGGCGTAGCTTCGGCGGTATAAAGCGTGTAAAGATCATCCCAAGCTAAATTAATGTTAGGGTTATTAGGCCTGTTTGTAACAAAGTTCTCCAAAGCCTCAACAGTACCCGGCCTTACCGCTAATGCATATATACTATCCTTCGCTTCGTTTACTTTTGGATGAAAAGAATAAAGCTTAATAAACTCATCGTACGATTGAATAGTGTGTATATTGTTATAGTATTTCAATACTTCTTCTTCAAAACGTTTATTCGCCTCTTTTACATAAGCGCCTAAAGGGTATTTGGTAGTGTAGTTGCGGTAAGATTGATAAGTACCGTCGGCAGTAGTTTGCTCATAAAGTAATTTCTCGTACAAGTCTGTTGCTTCTTTCTTTTGGTCGGCATCGGGGTATTTTTTAATAAACTCATCTAAGGCATCGGGAGTATTTTTAGCACGGGCACGTATAAATGCTAACTGATTACGGTTGCCTGTTGCCTGGTTCAACAGGCCTTTATCGGTATAGTTATCAATATAAAATTGGTACGATTCAAGTGTATTCGTTTTTTCAGCCCTTGCATATGCATCGTTATTAATATCTTTAAGCAGCGATGTAATGGTATAATCGCGCACGCCTAATGTTAAAGCTTTTTTAGTAGCCTTATCATCGGGGGCCATAGGTAACTTATCAGCCGCAAACTTTACAAAAATGTTAGCGCTATCGAGATTATAAGCGGGGTTATCTTTAGCAAAATAGTATTTGGCCATACCGTAGCTGGCAATAACGCTGGCCGGCTCATCTGCTATAACTTCTAATAAATACTTACGGGCGTTAGGATAATCGCCGGTATTTAAATACTTAAATGCCTTATCAATATCGCTGGCAAAAGCCGATACACATACTAAGGTTAGTGCAATTAAAGTACTTACTTTCCTTATTCCTATTTTCAAAATCATAGTTTAGTTTTTATAATCCCTTTTTTACTTAAATCAGCAATTTGTTCAGCTGAGTATTTCAACTCATGCAAAACCGATGCCGAATCATCGCCTAAATCTGGCGCGGACCAATTATTGTCAAATTTCGTTTCTTTAAACTTTAATGGTTGATTAATGGTTTTGTATTTGCCCACAGCGGCATGTTCATTTTGTACAAACATTCCCCTTTCGTTCAAATAAGTATCATTTTCAAGGTCGCTTAAGTCGTTTATCACCGTTAAGCAAATATCATCCTGTTTGAAAAAATCTATCCATTCGGCGCGTGGCTTAGCGGCAAAATAAGCCGATACCTCTGTTTTTAGTGCATCGCCTTGTTGCAATACCTTCTCGCTCCAGTCGGGGCGCTCGGCACGTTTGCAAAACTTATTCCAAAATTTGGGTTCTAAGCTGCCTAATGCAATGTACTTACCATCGGCACAAGCATAAATGTTATAATTGGCCAATGCGCCCGAAAGTTCATATTCGCCACGGCCAATGTTTTTCTTAGTGCCTTGGTAATTGGCAAATTGCAAAGCGGTAAAAGGTAACACGGCATCCGTCATGCTTACGTCTACCCAATCGCCGCAGCCTGTTTTTTCGCGTTTATACAATGCCGCAGTAACGGCGTTCATAGCCATGTAGCTTCCGCCTGCAATATCGGCTAACTGAAAGCCCGGTATAACAGGTGCGCCGCCTTTTGCGCCCGTAATACCTAATGCAGCCGCTATGGCTATGTAGTTTAAATCGTGCCCCGCAGCCATAGCCATGCTACTTTGTTGACCATAGCCGGTTATGGATACATATATCAACTTGGGGTTTATCTTCTTCAAATCTTCGTATCCAAAGCCCATTTGCTGCATTACGCCGGGGCGGTATTGCTCAACTAATACATCGGCGGTTTTAACTAAGTCTAATACTAATTGTTTGCCTTCGGCAGAAAGCGAGTTTAGTGCCAAGCTGCGTTTGTTGCGGTTAAGCGATAAATACAATAGGCTAACGCCATTCATGCGTGGTTCAAAATCGCGGATATAATCGGGATTATCGGGGTCTTCAATTTTTATAACATCGGCACCCATATCGGCTAAAAACATAGTAGCCAAAGGGCCGGGCAACAGGCGGGTAAAATCAAGTACTTTTACGCCTGCCAATGGCCCTGTTTTGGCTGGCCTTGCCATTAAAGGGGTAGAAGTAGTACCCTCAGCAGGTAACTCGGTCCATTTGCGGAAACACTTGGCAAATTGTATCATAGCCGAAAGGCTGCTAACCTTTACTTTCCCCGTCATTAAAGTCATTTGCGGGTTTATTTTACCCGTTTCCAACTCTACATAGGTTTTAGCTTTGGTATTAACGGTACAATCAGGTGTGCCCACAAAGCCTTGCTGAATAATACAGGTACCATCTTTAATAATAACCGTGTATTGCAAAGTTTCATCGCCCGATATATCGAAATGAAAAACGGTATTAAACCCCTGTGCTTTTTCGGCCCTGAAACGCAACGGTAGCGAATCGAGTATTTGTTTTGCGGTTGTGCCCATACGCGCGCAAAATACAATTTCTTACTAAGTAGATTAATACAAAATATAATTTGCCACTAAGGCACTAAGACGCCAAGAGTAACTAAGATGAAAGCTTCATTGTGAAATATATTATGAAACAGAAGATAAGGAAATTTAAGCCTATTTAGCTTTCAGCACTGTAATCTTTGCGCCTTAGCGTCTTTGCGGCAGGTTTGCGTTACTAACTCGATATTTCGAACTTCTGCTTCTTGCCCTTAATCTTCTCATCCTGTATTTTCATCAGCAGTTCATATATCTTATCGCTTTTTACAGCAGCATAAGCCGAGTTGTCAAGCACTTCAATTTTGCCCAATTCATCCTTTTGCAAGCCACCTTTTTGCAATAGCATGCCCACTATATCGGTTTTGTTCACTTTATCTTTTTTGCCGGCGGCAATGTAAAGGGTTTTCCAGGGGCTTGGTTCCGGCATTACAAATTTTGCAGGCAGGGGTTCATCCTCGGGTGTTTCGGTTATAAAGCGGGGCACATAATCTTTCTCTTCCAACAACAAATAGGCGGTACCCGATGCATGCATACGTGCAGTGCGCCCGTTGCGGTGTATCATGTTATCTTCGGTAGTAGGTAATTGGTAGTGTATTACACTTTCTATTTCGGGTATATCTAACCCGCGCGATGCAAGGTCGGTGGTTATTAGTAAGTTAATACTACCGTTACGTAGTTTAATCAATGTCTTTTCACGGTCAATTTGTTCCATTTCTCCGTGGTATAAACCATGAGCAATATTCAATTTATGCAATTGCTGGCTTATGCGTTTAACCGCATCACGGTGGTTACAGAAAACAATTTTAGACGAGTTTCCTAATTTGCCTATCAATAATAACAAGCCTTCTAATTTATCAACACCCTCGGGTATGCGTACTGCTTTAAGTGTAAGCGCCGATGGCTTTTGCTGTTGGTACTGCTCGGTAAAATTTAATACTACTTGCAAGCGCAAGCCCACAAAAGCAGGTATAGCTTCAATAGGCGTAGCCGATGTAAGTACACGCTTGCTTAACCCGCTTAAATGCCGAATAATGTACGACATATCGCCCTCAAAACCCGCATCTAACGACTTGTCGAATTCATCTAAAATTAAAGTATGTGCTGTTGTTACATCAACATTATTATGCTGTATGTGGTAAGCTACACGCCCGGGTGTACCCACCAATACGGCAGGCGGTTGGCTTAGGTTATTCTTCTCAATACGTATGGAGTGCCCGCCATAGCAGCAATTAATTTTATGCCCGGTTGCCATTTGCTTAAACACCTGCTCAATTTGTATAGCCAATTCGCGGGTGGGTACTAATATAACCACCTGTACGCCTGCCTGCCTTTTTAGCAATTGTAATAAAGGCAGCAAAAATGCTAATGTTTTACCCGAGCCCGTAGGCGAAATTAAAACTACATCATTCGGCTTTTCAATAGCCTGTATGGTAGCCGATTGCATAGGGTTTAACGCCTCAATATTAAATTTGGTAAGTACCTGTTGGTAGTTCATAATAGCCCTTTATTACAATCGGCAATAATTGTAAAGTACCGATTATACATGATTGTGAAATTCTAAATGGCAGGTTAGTGCAGGTTATTTTTTCTTAAACGGCTTTTTGCCACCTCCACCGCTACGGCCTTTACCTCCACCGCCGCCATGCCTAAAGCCGCCACCGGCCGGGCGCTTTTTAGGGTCGTAAGCAGGGCCTTCGCCCAACTCAGCAGGTATGGCCAATTTCTTTATTTCGGTTTCTATAAACTCTTCTATTTTGCCAAACTTAAACTGGCCTTCGGGGTTTACAAAGGTAAGTGCTACCCCTGTGGTTTCGGCACGTGCTGTACGGCCTACACGGTGTACATAATCTTCCGCATCATTAGGTACATCGTAGTTTACCACTAAGCCAATACTATCCACATCAATACCACGGCTCATAATATCAGTTGCTACCAATATTTGCAGGGTTTTGTTTTTAAACTGGCGTAATACTTCATTCCGCTCTTCCTGCTCCAAATCGCTATGTATTGCTGCAACATTAAAGCCACTGCGCTTTAGGTCGCGTTCCAATTCTTTAACTGAATCTTTACGCGAGCAGAAAACAATAATGCTGGTAATTTTCCTATCGGTAAGCAGCGATTTTAATAATGGCGGCTTTTGCGCATCATACACTACATAAGCAGCTTGCATTACACCTGCCGCCGGTTTCGATATGGAGATGTTTATTTGCTCTGGTTCTTTTAATATTTTTTTAGCCAGCTCGCGTATCTTTTGCGGCATAGTAGCCGAAAACATCAACGTCTGCCTTTCTTTGGGCAAAAAGCTGATAATTTTATTCAGGTCATCGCTAAAGCCCATGTCCAACATACGGTCGGCTTCATCTAATATTAAATGCTTAACGTGCTTAAAGTTTACATAGCCCATGTTTAAGTGGCTAATTAACCTGCCGGGCGTAGCTATAATAATGTTAGCGCCATCGCTCAGGGCTTTCTTTTCCTGCGAAAATGAAATACCATCGTTACCACCAAAAATGGCAATAGCGCTGGCATGTGCAAAATAGGCAAAGCCCTGTACGGCTTCATCAATTTGTATTGCTAATTCGCGCGTTGGTACAATAATAAGTGTATTGGTTTTATCGCTTTTTGCTTTAGTAATATCGTTAAGTATGGGTAGTAAAAAAGCTGCTGTTTTACCGGTACCTGTTTGCGCGCAGGCAATCAGGTCCTTGTTTTGCATAATAACAGGTATGGCCTGTTGCTGTATCGGTGTAGGCTTTTGAAAGCCCATGGCATCAAGGCCTTCCGCCAATTCGGGTTCAAAATTAAAATCGCTGAATATCAAGTTATCTATGTGTTATGTTATGCAATACTATTAGCTGGTGCTTTTAAGTCTTTGGCAAGCCGGTCGTACTCGGCTTGTTTAGTTTCTTCTTCGCGCATTTTGCGTAAAGCAATAGGCGCTTCAAATTGATGGTCGGTAACTGAGCCTACTTTTTCAAATTTCAATGCAGGGTCGTTCAAAAATTTAACCCTTTTGCGTACCGCTTCGGTAATAACAAAACCTATTGTTACCGAGTTGGCGTTATTATTCAATTCGGGCATGGGGCGCAATATAGAAATAGTCAGGTAGTCTTCCTGCTCTTCGTTGCGGCTTATAAACGCATCCACTAATGTTGTCTTCGAATTCGAATCGGCCCATTTTTTATCAAGGTAACGCATTAAGGTTTTAGTAACCCAGCGGCGGTAATTTTGTTCGCTGATGATGTATTCCAAATCAACCTGGTTACGGCTTAAATGCAATTCTTTCGAAATCTCCTTTAAATGTTTCGATGGCTCTTTGCTTGAGTAACGGATAAAGTAAAGCTCGTTAAACGCAAAATATTTTGGTAATAAGTTCGATACACGCTGAAATAACATTTCGGGCGATGTATTATACTTATCTAACAGTTTAACTATAAAATCAGGGTTCCAGGTAGTATGTTCAAACAATTCCTCCAAATCTTTAATCAACTCGGTTTTGTTTACATGCAATGCTTGTGCAAAGTACGAGCCACGGAAGTTGTTTAAAACGTGGTCGAACGACTCAACTTTTAACCATGAAGTAGTAAGCGGGCGTTTTTCAATTTTTAAGTATGCAAAGCCTAACTCGCGGCCAAAAAGAAATATTTTTTGCTGCTCAGTTAGTTTAGTATTATACAATAGAGCAGGCCGCTCACCTTTTACAAATACCGAACGGAAACCACGCAAACGCGGATATTCAATAAAGTCAGTTTCTTCTAACCGGTAATTAAACTTTTCGGTAAGTAAGCGGGCGTAATCGGCCGAACTAAGCTGTATACCTGCCGCTATGCCCGATTCGGCCCTGAAAGTTTCAACCGCTTGTTCAATATCTTCAAAATAGTTATCGTTCATTTCCTGATAGCTACGCAGGCAGCTAAAGTAAAAGTGCTCTTCCTGTAAGTTATAGTTGCGGGCAATTTCGAATACCGAATTTATTAGCGCGCTTAAGCGGGTAGGGGCGCTGGCCATCATGCTCATTAACAAGCCTTTATCAACACCAAAGGTTTCGAATAGGAAATCGTTAATGATTTTAAGGTTCAAAACTTGAACTACCGGGGTAAGGTTTTTATTTATTTTAAGCGAAACCAGCTGGTCGTAAGTGGTTTCGAGTGCTTTGGCAAGCTCATTTATTTTATCGGGTTTGGGGTATTTTTTCCCATTTTCAATTTCATTAAGGTACGATACCGATATGCCTGATTTAGCTGATAGTTCCTGTAATGATAATTTCTTATCGGTTCTTAATTTCTTTAACTTTAATCCGAATATAATCCGGATGTTTTCTTCGGTTGTTGTTTCCATGTATAATTTGGTACTTCTATATTAATTGCATTTTTCCGCTTTTAGCGAAAAGGTTATAAACAGCGAACAAAGATACGAAAAGCGAAAATATTATGGTAGCGAAATTTCGCTTGCATAATTAAAACTTAGTTTCCATCTTTGCAGCGAAATTTTTACAAGCGGATGGAAATGTTAAAATTTAGTCGCTTGTTACTAATATCTAAACAATACTAATGTCAATAACTACCAATATACAAGGCTTGCAGATTAATGCCGTAGTAACCGAAGCGTACGGCACCGTATTAACCCCCGAAGCATTAGCTTTTATAGTAAAACTGCAACGCCGGTTTAATAAAACCCGCTTAAATTTGTTAGCTGCTCGTGTAGAGCGCCAAAAAAGCATAGATGCTGGCAAATTGCCCGATTTTTTGCCTGAAACTAAAGAAATACGCGAAGGCACCTGGACAGCAGCCCCAATACCTGCCGACTTACAAGACAGGAGGGTAGAGATAACCGGCCCTGTTGACCGCAAAATGATAATAAATGCCTTAAACAGCGGTGCTAAGATGTTTATGGCGGATTTTGAAGATTCGAACTCGCCAACTTGGAGCAATAATATAGAAGGGCAGATTAACCTGCGCGATGCAATTGCCAAAACTATTACTTACCAAAACCCGGATAACGGCAAAAGCTACAAACTGAATGAAAACACAGCCACGCTATTGGTTCGCCCGCGCGGATGGCACTTAACTGAAAAGCATGTTTTGGTTGATGGCGAAGAAATGAGCGGTTCGCTTTTCGATTTTGGTTTATACTTTTTCCACAATGTAAAGCAGCTATTAGCTAATGGAACAGGCCCTTACTTTTACCTGCCTAAAATGGAAAGCCACTTAGAGGCTCGCCTTTGGAACGATGTATTTGTATTTGCACAAAACGAATTGGGTATAGCACAAGGTACTATTAAGGCTACTTGTTTAATTGAAACCATTACTGCCACATTTGAACTGCACGAGTTCATCTACGAGCTGCGCGAGCACATGGCCGGCCTTAACTGCGGCAGGTGGGATTATATATTCAGTTACATTAAAAAGTTACGCAACAACTCCGGCTTTATATTACCCGACAGGGGGCAAGTTACTATGGCCGTGCCGTTTATGGAGAGTTACAGTAAACTGGTAATACAAACCTGCCACAAGCGTAAAGTACACGCTATGGGCGGTATGAGTGCATTTATTCCTATTAAGAATGACGAAGCTGCCAACAATGCAGTATTGGAAAAGATAAAGCAAGATAAGATACGCGAAGTAACCAATGGCCACGATGGAACATGGGTAGCGCACCCGGGACTGGTTAAAATAGCAATGGACATATTTAACGAATATATGCCAACTGCTAACCAGTATAATGTAACCCGCGAAGGCGAAGTATACACCCAGAAGGATTTATTGACCGCACCGGCAGGTACTATTACCGAAGCAGGCTTGCGCATGAACATAAACGTAGGCATACTATATATTGAAAGCTGGCTACGTGGTGTAGGCGCTGCGGCATTGCATAACTTAATGGAAGATGCTGCAACTGCCGAAATTAGCCGCACACAGGTTTGGCAATGGATAAAAGATGCCTGCAAACTGGAGGATGGCCGCACGGTAACGTATGAGTTATTCAAAGAGATACTGCCAAGCGAACTGGAAAACGTGAAGGCGTATGTAGGCGAAGCGGCTTACAATACCGAAACGATGAAGAAGGCAATTGCCATGTTCGATGACTTGGTACAGGTTGGCGACTACAAGGAGTTCTTAACGCTGCCTGCATATGCAGAAATTGACTAATAAAAGCATTCAATTACACAAAATAAAAACCACAAATAAGCCAATGGCAACAAAACAAGAAAGAGCGTTATCGCTTCGCACTGATTGGGATACAAACCCAAGGTGGAAAGGTGTTACCCGTCCGTACACCGCTGAAGAAGTAGTAAACATTAGCGGTTCAGTTAAGGTAGAATATACTTTAGCTAAGAATGGTGCAGAAAAACTTTGGAACAGACTACACACAGATAGCTGGGTAGCAGGTTTAGGTGCTTTAACAGGTAACCAAGCTATACAGGAAGTTACAGCCGGTATGAAAGCAATTTACCTTTCAGGCTGGCAGGTAGCGGCCGATGCTAACTTAGGAGCAGAAATGTACCCTGACCAATCATTGTATCCCGCTAACTCGGTTCCTTCAGTTGTTAAGCGCATCAACAACGCATTAACCCGTCGCGACCAGATAGAGTACATGGAAGGTGAACCTACAACTGACTGGATGGTGCCTATTGTAGCTGATGCTGAAGCTGGCTTTGGCGGTAACCTGAACGCTTTTGAATTAATGAAAGGTATGATTGAAGCAGGTGCTGCCGGTGTACACTGGGAAGATCAATTAGCTTCTGCTAAAAAATGCGGTCACTTAGGTGGTAAGGTATTAGTACCTACACAAGAGGCTATTAATAAGTTAGTAGCTGCACGTTTAGCTGCCGACGTTTGCGGTGTACCTACATTGGTTATTGCACGTACAGATGCTGAAGCTGCAAACTTGATTACAACAGATGTTGACACTCGCGATACTAAATTCATTACAGGTAAACGTACACCGGAAGGTTACTATTATGTGAAGAATGGCCTTGAGCAAGGTATAGACCGTGGTTTAAGCTACGCGCCATATGCTGACTTGATATGGATGGAAACGGGCAACCCTGACTTAGGTTTGGCTCGTGAGTTCGCTCAAGGCATCCACGCACAATTCCCTGGTAAGATGTTGGCATATAACTGCTCTCCATCTTTCAACTGGGCCAAATACATGGACGAAAAACAAATGCTAACATTCCGCGAGGAATTGGCAGCAATGGGTTATAAGTTCCAGTTCATCACTTTAGCCGGTTTCCACGCATTGAACACCGCCATGTTCGAATTGAGCAAGGCTTATGTTGAGCGCGGTATGGCTGGTTTCAGCGAATTACAACAACGCGAATTTGCATTGGAGAAACATGGCTTTAAAGCAATCAAGCACCAATCGTTTGTTGGCACAGGCTACTTTGATGCAGTACAAAACGTGGTGCAACAAGGCCAAAGCTCAACTACTGCCCTTGCAGGTTCTACCGAAACTGAGCAGTTCCACTAAATAATTTTGCCGCGATGGCAAACAACTTATAACAACAATTTAAATAAGCAAAGCCCTCCCCTTAAAAGGAGGGCTTTGCTTTTGTTGCCTATATCTTATATTTATTATTGGCATACAATTATTAATATTACCGTGTATGTGCGGTATAGCTGGTATAATTTATAAAGGTGAGTTGCCAAATGAAAATTTGCACAAACATTTTATGTTATGCCTTAAGCATCGGGGACCCGATTTCCAAGATTATGTTCAGCAACCCGGTTTACTTTTTGTTCACACACGTTTGTCTATTATTGATTTAAATGCCGGGGCTAACCAACCATTTATTAGCGATGATGGCAGATATACATTAACTTTTAACGGAGAAAGTTATAATTACAAAGAACTGAAAAAGGAACTTGAAGGCAAAGGGTATGTATTTAAAACGTATTCCGACACCGAAGTATTGCTAACAGGTTTTATGGTATGGAAGGAGAAAGTACTTAAACGCTTGGATGGCATGTTTGCATTTGCCATATATGATAATGTTGAAAGGCGTGTGTTTGCAGCAAAAGATAGGGTTGGCAAAAAGCCCTTATTTTATACAAGTACCGACCATTTTTTTTGCTTTGCTTCGGAAAGCGATGCTATAGCTAATGCGGACATTATTCCCAAGCATATATCGCAAGCCGCCCTTAATTCGCTGTTAGCTATAGGATATGTAATGGCGCCTAATACGCTTTACGAAAATGTATACCAGTTAAACGGTGGTGAATATTTGTGGGTTAATACCGATAATTTTGAGGTGAAAACAAGCACCTACTGGAATGTGCTAAATTACTATGAAAGAAAAATTAATGTAACCGAGCAAGAGGCCATTAGTAACATACGCCGATTAACCGAAAAGGCAGTAATTAAACGATTGGTAGCCGATGTTGAAGTAGGTTCGTTTTTAAGTGGTGGTATCGATTCATCGATAGTTACTGCGTTGGCAAGTAAGCACCAAAAAGATATTAAAGCATTTACGGCAGGATTTTCAAATAAGGCTTTTAATGAAAGTAACTATGCCGCCAATTTATGCAAGTACTTAAAAGCGGATCACTTTGTTTGCGAAATACCCGCTGTTGATGTCCATACTATTTTAGATATAATTAAACAAACAGATGGTGTATTGGCCGATACCTCCTTACTTGCTATTAATCCGCTTAGCAAATTTGCTAAGCAATACATTAAGGTAGTACTCTCGGGCGATGGGGCTGATGAACTATTGGCCGGTTATGATACTTACAGGGCATTTAATTACCGCAGGCAACTAAAGTTTATGCCTAAATTTATTTGGCAACTATTGAAAATGGCGGGTGTATTTATGCCGCTGAATAATACTGCTAAGGTTAGTTGGCGATATAAGTGGGATAAATTTTGGGCAAGCGGGCCTATGGATGATATAGAAGCCCACTACAGTTACCGACAGCATTTTACCATAAATGAAAGAATAGCCATAATGGGCGAGGAGCACAGGCAATTAATACATGATACAGACCCATTGTTGCAATTTAAAACTTATTATAATGAGGCACATAACCTTGAGCCTGTTGAGAGACTGTTGTATGTAGATTTTAAAACCTGGCTGCATAATGATATTGTAGTAAAAACCGATAGGGCAAGTATGGCTTGGGGACTGGAGGTAAGATCGCCGTTTTTAGACCATGAATTAATTGAATATATAGCATCGCTTCCCTCACATTTAAAAACAAATAAATTACTTGGTAAAAAAATATTACGTAAAGCTTTTAGTGATATATTACCATCTGAAACAATTAATAGAAAAAAGAGCGGGTTTAATGTTCCACTTGCGGTTAGTACAAAAGGCTTTGCAAATGAATATCAGTTTTTAAGTTATACTATTTATAAACAGCTATTGAATGGTTAGTATTGTTATACCCGCCCATAATGAAGAAAATGCCATTGCTGAAACAATTACCTCGCTACAGCAATTGTTTGCTAATACCATTGGCGATAAGCCTGAAATAATTGTTGTAAATGATGGTTCTACTGATAATACATTAAATGTATGCAGCAATTATGATGTAGTTGTTTTAACTAACCCGGTTAATATGGGGTATGGCTTTTCGCTAAAAAAGGGTATTAAACAAGCAACTTATGATACCATCATTATAATTGATTCCGATGGTACTTACCCTATACAGTATATACCTGAATTAATTGAAAATTACAATAGCGGGTTTGATATGGTAGTTGCGGCACGAACCGGCAGTAATTATGAACCATCAATAGCTAAAAAGCTATTACGCTTATTTTTAAAATCATTAGTTCAATACACTACCAACAATAAAATACCTGATATTAATTCGGGCATGCGCATATTTTCTAAGTCAACTGTATTGCCTTTTTTGCCCTATCTTTCCAATGCATTTAGTTTTACTACAAGCATTACACTGGTTTACCTGCTTAATCACAAATTTGTAAAATATATACCCATAACATATAACAAGCGGGTAGGCCAAAGTAAAGTAAAAATAATACGCGATATCTTTAGGACCTTACAGTATATATTCGAAATAATACTACACTATAATCCGGTAAAAGTATACCTATTGTTTTTTGCATTGCTATTTATCATTACGGTATTGTTAGCAATTATATCACTTTTTACAAGCAATATAATAGTAGCTGCCGGTTTGCTGGCATCACTTATTGCCATGCCATTAACAGTTTTAGGGGGTATGTTGGCTGTACAGTTTTCTCAGGCTAAAAAGTAAATGGCATGTTCTCTTCAAACCTATTCAAATCTGCTTACGCGCAACATTTAATTGTTGTATTATTAGTTATAGCGCCTGTATTATACCTGTGGTTAATTTGCCCGCCCTTGTTTAATTACATTGACAGCACTACCTATTTTTCAGTATTTGTAATACCGCATTATCCGCCTTTTTACCCTTTATACTGCACATTAAATGCACTAATTTGGAATTACAATGCAGGGATGATATATTCAATTATAATAGGGCAGGAGCTAATCTATTGTTTAGGGATATTGTACGTGGCTTATTACTTCAAAAGCTTCAAGTCGCGTTTTGGCTTTGCGCTGTTTATGTTTTTATGCTTTCGAAGCACTTGCTATGTACATGGTATATATACCGAGGCCGCAGCAATTATCGCTTCACCTTATGTAATAGGAGCTTTGTTACGAATTTGTGGAGGTGTTAAAGAAAAAAAAAACGTTCACCAAGTAATTTATTACGGTGCTTTTTTGTTACTAATACTATCGCGCTTTGCAGGTATATTTTTGCTTGCGTTATTGCCACTGTACACTTTAATAGCAAATTACAATAAACTTTTTACTAAGCGGGTTATAAAGAATCTGGCAATTCAGCTATGCTGCATCTTTCTAATTCTGGGTATATCGCAAAGTATAACTTATGTGATAGTTAAGTATAACAAGGGAGATAATATGTCGCTATATGGCAGACCAGGAATATATAGGGTATGCGATGCCCTTGACACAGCATGCACAAATAGTAACCCCATACTTGCAATGTCCACTTACCAACTGCAAGCTAATGACACTCTGACGAAAAGGATTTTCCCTTTATTTACTACACGTAGCCAATTATGGGCAGGTGTGCATCATCAGGTAGATTCGCTTAGAAATGAATTTATAGCCAAAGGCCTAATTGGCGATAGAAAAACTACTGATGATTATTTGAATAAGGCTTTTAGAATATACTTGGTTAATCCCCCCTATTATCCATATAAGTGTATGCAGAGCGAGTTTGTTGCAATGGTTACGGCAAGTGTAATACCATACTGCATTAATAACTCGTTAACAGCTATGCTGGACGATTGTATGGCCAGCCAACCATTGTTAACTAAGGCAAGAGTTTATTTCTTAAGCCATGATCCGGGCCCTGCTTATTTATCAACCAAATACAATTTCGTATTAAAATGGTCAGATTTTTTTTCAAGTATTGTTTTGGTGTTTATAATGGGAGGGGCACTCTTTTTCCGGCGCAAAAAACTACCGTTTACAATTAAGCTATTAAGTGTATCGGTAGTTATTACTTCTTTGTTTTTTTGCGTAGCCACTCTTATAATTACCATGCAGCTAATAAGATATGTACAGCCCGCCGAGTTTATACTCTACATAACTACTGCCATAATATTAGTTTATACCCAAAAGAGAGATTCCTCTTTTCAAGAGCAAATCTAAAATTAATGAGAGGGCAATAGTATTTGATCCACAATTTTTTGTGCCAATTCTTGCTGCGCTATAAAATTATAATGATGGTTATCTGAACGCGAAATTTGTTTCCATTTAGTATCTAATACAAACAAATAGAAAGGGAAACCTGAAGAGATAGCGCTTACATTATTGAAAAATGTTTGTTTACTTAATTTGTAAACTTTTCCATCCGCCTCAACATAATAACTACTATCGCGCATGTCGGTTACTTCGTTATTTAAACCCGTAAACAGGGTAAAGTTTGCCTTGTTATTTTTGCATAGCTGCTGTATACTATCCAATAATAAACGGGTTAACTGTACCCCATATTCCATACGTTTGCTTGGTGGATCAAGAAATATAGCGTAATGCGATTTTTCTATCTCAATGGCCTCATCTCCGCCCAAGTGCGGGTAAGACTCTAAATGACCATTATATTCATTAGCAGGTATTGCTTTGTACGGTGCCGGCAATTTGCTTTCCCATTTGGTATCCAAATTCCTGAAAGCAAAAAATGGTTGTTTCCAAAGTGCGACATTTGTATCGGGGTATTGTTGTAGCCATTGGTAATTAGGCCCCTGCAGCTTTCCGCTTTCAAGCCAGTATGTAGGTTTAGGATTTGCATTTACCGGCCAATGCGTAGGGAAAATATTATTCCAAACATCATTTTCGGGGGTTAGCCAAAGCAGCACCTCATCAGCCCCGTATTTATTAAAGTATTGTTTGGCAGCTAAAAACTCCTGATCCTGGCCAAAACCTCCCGAGCCTATTGAATAGCATGCATAAGTATGTGCCGGGTCTTTATCATGCAATATGGCAGGCACCAGGTTTTCAAGCATATATCTAAATGGCAAATCGTTAGCCTCAACTTGCGAATCGCCAATAAACAGAATTATCTTTTCGGTGGAATCTTTACGTGGCTGAATTGTTTTACCCCTAAATCCAAATTGATTCAAAGAATCCATCAAGTAGTAACCGCGCGAATTCCAACCAATAGTTGCAGTGCGTTTTTCATTAACATAATCCCAGGTGCGGCTTAGCAGCCATATACATGGGGTTAATACAATTAGCAGCAGCCCTATTTTTTTTGCCATACCTGTAAATAATCTATATTGTACATAAATATAGCTTTAAGATGCTAAAGGGCAATTTGTTACAATTATTAAATAAATATTGGCAGGAACCTAAAGGAACATCGGCAGATTACTTAGACAAGGATAGTACGGAGAACGATGCTATAGAAATAGTG
>Ga0164241_10001675_pt1 | contig 26317 bp, 25 predicted proteins | sample OricomyardsoilBY_FD_108780 | JGI IMG/M metagenome (GOLD analysis project Ga0164241, IMG submission 108780) | Backyard soil microbial communities from Emeryville, California, USA - Original compost - Back yard soil (BY) | ecosystem: Environmental > Terrestrial > Soil > Unclassified | place: USA... | reverse complement strand
CGGCTGGCGCGGCCCTGCCAAAACTCAAAATAGTCGGGCTTTACTATGTAGCCCCCCCAATTTTCAGGCCGGTTTATCGATTCATTTTTACGCAACTCTTCCAGTTTATCTTCTAAAAACTGGCGGTTAGGTATTTCTTCACTCTGCTCCGACACTATAGCACTCAATCGGCTTTCGTAGGGGCGGCTGCTAAAATACTGGTCCGATAAATGCGCCTCTACTTTTTGAACAGCCCCCTCAATGCGTACCTGCCTTTCCAGTTTATCCCAAAAAAACAGTAATGCCACCTGTGGGTTATCAGCCAACTGCTGCCCCTTTTTGCTGTGGTAATTAGTATAAAACACAAAGCCTTCTTCGCTAAATGCTTTTAATAATACTATACGGCTGCTGGGCCGGCCTTGTGGTGTTGCAGTAGTAAGTGCCATAGCGTTAGGCTCGTTTATTTCGCTATCGGTTGCTTCGTTAAACCAGTGGCCAAATTGCTCAAAAGGGTTAGGCGAAACCTTGTCTTCTGTTAACTCATTTAGCTGATAATTACGCCTGTGGTTATGTAAATCTTTAGATGATGACATACTGAAATTTTATGGCCGCAAGTTACTACAATAGCATTATCTAAAACATAACATACATCAAAAAGGCAAAGCTGTAAGCCTTGCCTTTTTGATTATCTTTTTTTGATGTCTCTACCTTACATCAATCCTAAATTCTTTGGTTGAAGTTACTATGCCCGCAGGGTAGTTTTGTTGGCCTTGGCCAATAAAAGTGGTTGAGCCCGCATTAAATGAAATTTTAAAGCGGATAGTGTTATATGGGTCTAAAGTATCGGGCACAAAATAGGCCCCTTTATAAGTGTACAAATTTACGCGTGGATCAAGCGTATCTAACCTTACAAAAAATAGGGTATCGGGGTAGGTAGCTACGTAACCCGATACATTGGTCGAATCAATATCATACATACCCTTTACCCAGTTAATAGGCCTATCGGTAGTAAATTGTATTTCCAACGGCAAACTATCGCCGGGGAACCTGCGCACAATAGCCGTATCGGGGCTTATAAGACTTATAGGCTCAAGCGGTAGGCTTGCTTCATCCTTCTTGCAGGCATTAAATAATAACAGTGTAAACAACACCGATAATACAGAAAAGGTAAATAGTTTTTTATTCATTGATTACTTATGTATGGCACAAAAATAACATTGGGCGGCACATGGGCAACTACAGCCAGCGCAGCATTATGTTAGCAAGTGTTTTATGAAAACTTTTATACGGTGGCAATAGCAAATTTGTTGGCGGGTTCCACGATTTTAAAATAGGGCGCTCGTTAGTAAACTCCTTAAACCCATATTGGCCGTGGCTTTTGCCAATGCCCGAGTTGTTAACCCCGCCAAAAGGCAAGCCTGTATGCGCATTATGCAACACGCTATCGTTAATACAAGTAGCACCTGCCGATGTGTGGTTAATAATATACTGTTGGTTCTTATTGCTTTTGCTGAAAATATATAATGCCAGTGGCTTTTCGCCGCTATTAACTATACGTATGGCCTCGTCTAAAGTTTTGTAGGTAACTATTGGTACCAGTGGCCCGAATATTTCCTCATTCATTATCAGCATATCGGGCGTTACGTTGGTTAATACGGTAGGCCCTATGTAGTTTTCGCTTGCATCGGTATTACCGCCAATTTCAACTTTAGCACCTTTGCTAATGGCGTCATCCAATAAGCGTTTAATACGGCCAAAGTGCCTGCTGTTAATTATACGGCAATCATCGGGCGATTGCTGCGGGTTTTCGCCAAAAGCATGTTTTATTGCAGCACGTAGTTCAGTAACAAACTCATCTTTCTTCTTCTCATCAATCAATACATAATCAATAGCAATACAGGTTTGGCCCGCGTTTACAAACTTACCGAACATAAAGTTTTTGGCAGTTGCTTTCAGGTTAGCTGTATCGTCAATAAAGGTTGGCGACTTGCCGCCCAACTCCAATGTTACACTGGTTAGGTTTTCGGCGGCAGCACGCATTACACTTTTACCGTGCATAGGGCTGCCTGTAAAATGTATGTGGTCGAACTTCAGTTTCATTAATTCTTCCGATACGCTGTGGTCGCCGTCAATTACTGCTACTTCGTTTTCGGCAAACACCTCGCTTAATACCTCGCGTATTATTTTAGAAGTATGGGGCGTATATTCCGAAGGCTTAATCATTACCACATTACCGGCACATACTGCCCCTATCATGTTTCGGATAGGTATTTGGAATGGGTAGTTCCAAGGGCAAAGTAATAGTACACTACCCTTTGCCTCGTGTACAATTTTGGCATTACTGCCTATTAATGATATGGGTGTATCAACCTCCTTATCGGCTGCCCAGTCGTACAAATTGGCTTCAAAGTTTTTGGCTTCGGCTATAATAGGGTATATCTCTGTAAAATCAACTTGCAAAGCAGGTTTACGAAAATCGGCTAAAAGTGCCTTTTGTATTTCCTCGCGCTTGCTAAGTATTACCTGGCGCAGCTTCTTAATTTTTTTAAGGCGTTGCGATAAAGTACTATCTTTTACATGCTGAAAGTTTTTCCTTTGCGCATCATAAATGCGCAGTATTTCTTCCAACTTGGTGTTAGGTGCTATTTGCACTACAGGAGCCTGTGTGGCTGTTGCTGTATTTTCCATCATTACATGGTTTTAGTAGATTTATAAAAATAGAAAATTTTGTAGGGAATAAATGAAAAGGCTTATATTAAATTTTTGAAGCAAAAACAGTTTAAAAACAAGTAAATACATGAGCCAAGCCCAACAACCTGCCGGATTAAAGAAAACATTAACCCCCTTAATGCTGTGGGGCTTGGGCGTGGGGTATGTTATAAGCGGCATGTATTTTGGCTGGAATTTGGGTTTGCAAGAGGGCGGTACATTGGGCCTGGCTGTGGCAACGGGTTTTATTATTGTTATGTACACTTGCTTTAGTTTTGCATATTCCGAGTTGGCTTGTGCTATACCAAAAGCCGGCGGGGTGTTTGACTATGCCACCCGCGCCTTGGGCAAGGACCTAGGTTTTATTGGTGGCATGGCGCAAAACATCGAATTTATATTTGCACCGCCTGCCATTGCATTTGCCATTGGTGCTTATTTCAATCTGTTTTTTCCGCAAGTGCCGGTACTGGCTATTGCTATTGCGGCCTACTTTGTATTTACAGCGCTGAACATTGCAGGTGTAAAAGCCGCTGCTACGTTCGAGTTAGTAATAACCGTATTGGCAGTTGGCGAGCTACTGCTATTTGCATGTGTTACATTACCGCATTTCAGTACTGCCAACTTAACTAAGAATGCTTTACCTCATGGTTGGAGCGGTGCCTTTGCCGCCATACCTTTTGCTATTTGGTTTTTCTTAGGCATCGAAGGCGTAGCCAATGTGGCGGAGGAAACCGTAAACCCGCAAAAGGATATTTTAAAGGGTTTTGGCTCAGCAATACTTACACTGGTAATTTTATGTATACTAACCTTTATAGCCTGTGTTGGCGTAGCAGGTTGGGAAACCGTAGTGTTTAAAAATGGCCTAAGCGGCGATACTTCCGATAGCCCCTTGCCGTTAGCTATGGGGCATGTAGTAGGCGATAACTCGTTTCTGTTTCACATGCTGGTAACAGTAGGCTTGTTTGGCATTATCGCTTCGTTCCACGGCTTAATATTAGCTGCGGGCCGTTCCACTTTCGAGTTTGGCAGGGCCGGATTAGCACCCAAAGCACTGGGCGAGGTAAGCAATAAATATCATACTCCCGCTAACGCCTTATTGGTAAATATGTTCATAGGCATTGTTGCGCTATGCACGGGTAAAACCAGCGAAATAATTACCATATCGGTATTTGGTGCGCTTACGCTATATATTATTGCTATGGTTTCTATCATTGTGCTTCGTAAAAATGAACCTGAGTTGGAACGTCCCTTCCATGTGCCGCTTTACCCGCTTACACCCATTGTTGCCTTAGTAATTGCAGTGGTTAGCATTGTTGCCATGACTTACTATAATCCTTTGCTTGCAGGCATTTATTTTGGCATACTGGCTTTAAGTTTTGTTACTTATAAATTGCTGAGAAAATAATTAAACCCTATCTGTCCTTCGGACATCTTCCCCTTGAGAAGGGGAAGACCCTTTAGTCTCAACTTGCGGTTACCTTAGCCTTCCCTTTTGAAGGGAAGGGTTGGGGATGAGTTAAAACGGCCCTTGCAGAACGCACAATTCATTATTAAATCCTATCTGTCCTTCGGACACCTTTCCCTTGAGAAGGGAAAGAACCTTCAGTCTCAACTTGCGGTTACCTATGCCCTTCCCTTTTTAAGGGAAGGGTTGGGATGGGTTATTTAATTTGAGCTATGAAAAGTGTGATTTTATGTAGGGCTGTTTCTAAATCTATTAATTCATCATTTTTAATCCGCAAAATACGTAAGCCTAACTCTTGCATTACAAGGTCGCGATTATAATCTTGCTCCTTTTGGTAATCATGTATTGGGCCATCAACTTCAATAACCAGATTTAATTGATGACAATAAAAATCGGCTATGTAAAAATATACAGCACCATTAATAGCTGAACATACTATTGGAAATTGCCGAAGAAACCTATATTGTTTTAATTGTTTTCTTCTAATTGCTTCCCAAAGAATTTTCTCGGAGGGAGTCATGTTTTTCCGAAGTTCCCTGCAAAGCATTTTCATCTGGTTATGTGTCATAGGGCTAATATATTGCAGTAATACCATTTAAACCCTATCTGTCCTTCGGACATCTTCCCCTTTAGAAGGGGAAGACCCTTCGGTCTCAACTTACGGATACCTATGCCCTTCCCTTTTTAAGGGAAGGATTGGGATGGGTTAAAAACGGCCCTTGCAGAACGCACAATTCATTATTAAATCCTATCTGTCCTTCGGGCATCTTTTCCTTTAGAAGGGGAAGACCCTTCAGTCTCAACTTATGGATACCTATGCCCTTCCCTTTTTAAGGGAAGGGTTGGGATGGGTTATTTAAAAACTCCATTATTTTAGCGCATATTTTATTATCACATCATCCCTTTATCGCCCATGACCACCAAACAAATCATTGAATACGTAAAGAAACATCCTTCGCAAAAAGTAAAATTGGCTATTACCGATATCGACGGCGTACTACGCGGTAAATATATTTCGGTAGATAAATTCCTTTCGGTAGTTGATAGCAATTTCGGTTTCTGCGATGTGGTTTTTGGTTGGGATAGCAGCGATGTGGCTTACGATAATGCCCAATTTACAGGTTGGCATAGCGGCTACCCCGATGCTAAAGCACGGATTGACCTTAGTACCTTTAGGCAAATACCGTGGGAGAACGATGTGCCTTTCTTTTTGGGCGAGTTTGTAACCGACGATAACAAACCCCTTTACGTATGCCCCCGCCAACTATTGCGCAAAGTATTGGCTGACGTTGACAAGGCAGGCTATAGCATGGTAATGAGTCAGGAGTTTGAGTGGTTTAACTTTGCCGAAACCCCGCAAACTTTACACGATAAAGGATACAAAAACCTAACCCCGCTTACCCCCGGTATGTTTGGTTACAGCATATTGCGCAGCACGCAGCGCAACGATTTCTTCAATGCTATTTTCGATAACATGCGCCGCTTTGATGTGCCTATTGAGGGCTTGCATACCGAAACCGGCCCCGGTGTTTACGAAGCTGCCATTACCTATGGCGAACCACTAAAAGGTGCCGACCGCGCCGTGTTATTTAAAAGCGGTGTTAAGGAGTTGGGCTATAGTATGGGTATTATAGCCACCTTTATGGCCAAGGTAAGCGAAAACCTGCCCGGCTGCAGCGGCCATGTACACCAAAGCCTATGGGATAAGGGTGGCAAAAAGAACTTGTTCTACAACGAAAAGAGTAAGGACAAAATGAGCGACCTGATGAAAAGCTATTTAGCGGGTCAACTTTACTGCCTGCCTTATATATTACCTATGATAGCCCCCACCATAAATAGCTACAAGCGTTTGGTGGAGGGTGCATGGGCACCTACTACACTTACCTGGGCGGTTGATAACCGCACCGTTGCCTTGCGTGCATTGCCGGGTTCGTCTAAATCAACCCGTGTAGAAACGCGCGTTGTGGGTAGCGATAGTAACCCCTATTTGGCATTAGCTGCATGTATGGCTGCGGGTATGTATGGCGTTAAAAACAAACTGAAATTACAACCTGCCACACAAGGCAACGGCTACCGCGATACTGCCAACGGCACCCTACCGCGCAACCTATGGGATGCCACCCAAGCCATGAAAGAAAGCAAATTAGCCAAAGAGTTATTTGGTGAAAAATTTGTTGAGCACTTTACACAAACCCGCGAGTGGGAATGGAAACAATACCAACGCGTAGTTACCGACTGGGAAACCAAACGCTATTTGGAGATTATATAAATAAGTATACCATAGGCTTAGTATTGGCGCCAAATGGGTTTACGAAATACACCATCCTAAAACTAAATTAGATATCGGCCTGTTGGATGATAATACTATTGGCCTACACCTAAGTTTTTGATCCCACCATCAATTTATCTTTACTTTTTGCATTTTACAACCCGGTTAATCCGTAGTGAGATTATATTCCTAATAACAAGTCAGCATCCTATTGTCTGCCTGCGAAAATTCCGCGCACATATAAATTCTTTAACTATAATCTTTTAATCAAAAAACATTTTTAATATTTGCCAAGCGTGGTACCGTTAGCCAATTAATAACGGGGCATTACCGAAAAGCCTTACGAGTAGGACTAACCCCAAAACACAAAAAGAATGGAAGCAAGTAAAGTTGACATGTTTTTAATGGCTAACGCCAAATATTTCGAAAGCCACCAAATTGGACAAATAAGGGAAAGGCTATTAATGATTGATGATTCAAAATGGCCATTAATACAAGCATTACCTTTAAAAGACCCTCAAACAAGCCTTATTGTATCTATACTTGGTGGCAGCTTGGGTATCGATAGGTTTATGATTGGCGATACAGGTATTGGTGTTGGCAAATTGCTAACCTGCGGTGGTTTTGGCCTTTGGGCTATTGTTGACTGGTTTATGATACAAGGCGCCACCCGCGAAAAGAATATGCAAAAAATACAACCTCTACTTTATTAATAGTAAGCAGGTTTGTATAAATCTAAACTATATATAATTACAACTATTGCTTTGCTGGTGGGGTATGTGTATTTATTTTACGCATACTACCATCCTGCATCGCAACATGGCGAGCCTGCGTTTTGTTTTATCAAAACCTTAACGGGGTATGCTTGCCCCTCGTGCGGCTCTACACGTTCATTGTTAGCAATGCTACACGCCGATTGGAAGGGCGCCTTGTATTGGAACCCCTTCGGTTTATTGCTGTTAGGTATTATGTCAATTACACCTTTCTGGATGTTGTTCGATGTATGCACCCGCAAAGCCACTTTCTTCAATTTTTATTTACAGGCCGAGCTGTTTCTAAAACGCCGTAGTGTAATGTACATTGGTATTATGTTGGTACTTGCCAACTGGATATGGAATATTAATAAAGGATTATGACCCTGCTTGAAAAATTTGGTTATCAACCCGGCGAGCATGAATGTGAGCAGGCAAGCAATGCTTATGTTATGTCGTTAGTGGCGTTAATGGCAGGCATGCCTTTGCCAATAGTAAACCTTATAGCCAGCTTTATTTTTTATTTGGGCAACCGCAAAGGCACCTACTATGTACGCTGGTACAGCGCGCAGGCTTTAGTTATACAGGCTACCCTGTTTTTTATGAATAGTTATGGTATGTACTGGAGCCTTTCAATTGTATTTGGCGGGGTGCATGTAACCAATCAATACATTGCTTACATGCTTACTATACTTAGCATAAACCTGGTTGAATTTATAAGTGTAATATATACTGCCATCCGCTTGCGTAATGGCGGGTATGTACACTGGTGGTTTTACAGTGCCTTTACCGATATAATTTGTAAGCCTTAACTATGAAAGCACTTTTTCAATTTTTAGTTTTAGTGGCTTTGTTTTTTTCTACATGGTTTTTATTAAGTAAAATTCCGTTTGTTGAGAAGCTGGAAGTAAGCAAGACAAGCAAAAACCTGGAAGCGCAACTGGGCGATATTATTTATCAATCGATAAGTAAAACCGAGAAAGAAGAAACCGATAGCCTGGTACTTACAAAACTGAATGATATTAAGTTTTTGCTGTGCAGCAAAAATAATATTGAAGACACTGCTATTAAAATACACTTAATAAAAAGTGCAGAGATAAACGCCTTTGCCCTACCCGGCGGGCATTTGGTAATTAATACGGCTTTAGTAAAAGATTGCGATAGCCCCGAAGAACTTTGCGGTGTAATGGGCCACGAAATAGCGCACATGCAACACAACCATGTAATGAAAAAACTTTTAAAAGAAGTGGGTTTGGCTATGCTTACCTCTGTGGCTTCAGGTAGTGGTGGCGGAGAGGCCTTAAAACAAGTAGTTAAAACACTATCCTCATCGGCCTACGACCGCAAACTTGAAAGTGATGCTGACAAAACATCAGTTCAATATATGCTGAAAGCCGATATTAATCCGCAACCTTTTGCCGATTTTCTTTTCAGGCTTTCGGAAAGCATTGATGCAAAAAATATTCCCCAACAACTATACTGGATAAGCGACCATCCCGAATCGGCAGCACGTGCCAAAGTGTTAACCGACTACATAGCCACCCAAAAAGTAGTTAAACGCAACATTATGGATAATGAAGACTGGGAGAATATGAAGGCTACTGTTGGGGGAATGTAAACATTACAGCCTAGGGTTTCATAAATCATAATGTTTTGTATTAAATCTGTGTTAATCAGCGTCCATCTGCGGTTAACAAATTGTATTTTGTGTTCTGAGTTACTCAATAAGCGTATCTTTGCGGCCTGCAATGGAAAAACGCAAGACCATACGGTTTATAGCTAAGGAGCGCAACCTGTTTTTTACTACGGTTAAAAAGCGGGTAGATGCTTACTTTGAGGAAAAGAAGCTATCCAAGCACGCTAATTTTACTATGGTAGTAAAAACAATAGTGCTGTTGGGCGGCTATATAATGCCTTTTGTGCTAATGCTATTAATACCTGTGCCGTTTTGGGCAAGCATGTTGCTATGGGCAGTAATGGGTGTAAGCCTTGCAGGCGTGGGTATGAGCGTAATGCACGATGCCAACCACGGGGCCTATTCGGGCAACCAAACGGTAAATACTATTTTAGGTTATACGCTTGGCTTATTGGGTGGCAGCACCCACAACTGGAAAATACAACACAACGTACTGCACCACAACTTTACCAATATAGCCCATGTAGATGAGGATATTAACAACAAGGTATTTCTAAAACTATCGCCGCACCACGATGGCAATAAGGGCTTCCTTCGCTTTCAGCATATTTATGCATTTCTGCTTTACAGCATCTCTACTTTATACTGGGTAATTTATAAAGATTTCCCTCAATTTATACGCTATGTAAAAGGCGGATTAAATAAAGACGAGAAGCCCAAAGCCGCAGCAGCTTTTGCATTAATAGTGTTGCATAAATTAGTGTACCTGTTTGTGTTTTTGGTAATGCCTACTTTGTTTTTCGGCGTGCCATTTTATACCGTGCTGGCTGGCTTTATGTTAATGCATGCATTGGCAGGCTTAATACTTACCATGGTATTTCAACTGGCACATACCGTTGAGGGCACTACCCACCCATTACCTAATGCCGATGGTATAGTTGAGAACGACTGGGCCGTACACCAAATGAATACCACGGTTAACTTTTCGCCAAACAGTAAATTAATATCATGGTATGTTGGCGGGCTTAATTTTCAGGTAGAACATCACCTGTTTCCTAAAGTATGCCATGTGCATTACCCGCAAATAGCCGCCATTGTAAAGCAAACCGCTTTAGAGTTTGGCGTGCCTTACCTGCAAAACGATACCTTTGTGCAAGCCTTAAATGCCCACATTGCCGCCCTGCAAAGGTTTGGTATGGTTGATTTAGATGAGGCTATAGTTTAAACCTTGCCTTTAAATAAGCCAAAGCTTTTTGGTGGGCATCGGCAGCGTATTCCTTGTTGTATTTTGGGTTACTTGGGTTAGCAAAAGCATGTACTGCATCGTAATTATGTACCGTTATTTTTTTGCCGGCCTTTTTCATGTTCGCCACAAAACCCTTTACCACCGTTGGCGATATGTGGTTATCCTGCGTGCCAAAAATACCCAGCACATCGCAGTTAAGGGTACGTAATTTATTTATATCCTGCTCGGGCATACCGTAATACATAACACATGCCTTAGCTTGCTTGCCCGCCATTAATGCAGCTTGCAGGCTCCATGCGCCGCCCATACACCAGCCTATGGTAGCAACTTGTGCTTTTGGGCCTACCATTTCCAACGCCCCGGCAATAATGGTTTTAGCGCGGGTATCGCTTAAGGTACTCATCAGCTTTTGGGCTTCAGGTGTGGTGGCAGCAATTTGGCCGTCGTATAAGTCAATGGCGTAAACAGTTACATTGCCCAGTTCCTGTTGCAGGCGTTCGGCTTCTTGTTTTATATAATCATTCAGTCCCCACCATTCATGAAACATAAATACCACCTTGGTGGTTTGCGTATCGGGTAGTACGCGGTATGCCTGCCCGTCCTTGCCATCGGCGGTTTTAAACGTAATCATACTGCCGCGCTCATTTTCAAGTTTAAAAGGCAATGGCTCGGCATGTGTTTTGGCAAAACTTTCATCCATGGCAAGTAGGTGGTTTTGGTCGTTTACCGATATGTTACAGCAGGTTGCAACCTGTGCCTGTGTGGCAATACCGGTACATACAAGGGCTATTAAAAGCAAATTCTTTATCATAACTAAGGGTTTATCTATCAACAAAAAAAGGGTGCCAAGGTTTTGCCTTAGCCTGTGCAAACCCAACACGTTGGGGTAAGTATAAATATACTTTAAAAATAGCCGTGCCGTGCTATTACAAGCTGTTGGTTCTTGCCATAATATTGCAAATCTTAAAAACCAACCACATCCATGAGCTCAGTATTCGAAACCGTTCGTCAATTCAATTTCCCTACAATTATCCGTTTTGGCGCCGGTGCCGTTAAGGAACTGCCCGCTTACCTTAAAAGCAACAGCCTTAGCAAGCCCCTGATAGTTACCGACCCTAATGTGGCGCAATTGGGCTTTTTTAAAGCTATTGTTGACGATTTGAAAAGTAACGGCATATCGGTTGAAGTGTTTAGCGATATACACAAAAACCCGGTTAAAAGCGACGTGTACAAAGGTGTAGATATGTGGGATGCTACTAACCGCGATAGTGTAATTGGTATAGGGGGCGGTGCAGGTTTAGATGTAGCTCGCGCTATATTATTGCGTATTAACCACCGCGAAGATTTATTTAAGTACGACGACCTGATTGGCGGCGATGTATATGTAACTAACGATGTACCCCATTTTATAACCATACCCACCACCAGCGGTACCGGTAGCGAGGTTGGCCGCAGTGCTATTATTGCCGATGACGAAACACACCAAAAGAAAATACTTTTCTCGCCTAAGTTAATGGCCAAGGTAGTGTTTGCCGACCCTATGCTTACTATGGAGTTGCCGCCGTTTATTACCGCAGCTACGGGTATGGATGCACTAACACATAACATGGAAGCCTTTTTAGCTAAAAACTATCACCCTATGTGCGATGGTATTGCTTTAGAGGGTATGCGTTTAATATCCGAATCGTTAGTAACTGCTACTAACAAGCCCGATCTGGAAAGCCGTGCCAAAATGTTATTGGCAAGTATGATGGGCGCTATTGCTTTCCAGAAAGGATTGGGTGTGGTACACTCGCTGGCGCACCCGCTTAGCAGTTTGTTAGATACCCACCACGGCTTGGCCAATGCGGTTAACATACCTTACGGTATGCAATACAACATTGCAGGTTTTGAAGATAAATTTAAACGCATGGCCGCTACCCTTGAGTTGCCCGAGCAAAACGGCGAAGCAGTAGTAAAATACCTGTTCGACTTAAACACGCAAGTAGGCATACCACACCGCCTGCGCGATATAAACGTAAAAGAGGAGCACTTAGAAACCCTTGCAGACCTTGCCTTTGCCGACTTTGCACACCCTAATAACCCTAAGCCCGTTAGCCGCGCCGATTTCCGTGCACTATACGGCGAGGCTTTGTAATTTTTTGCCAAGAAGAGAATAATAAAGACCGCCACAAAGGCGCAAAGACACAAAGTGGAATTAGAAGAAATATAAAAGTGCTGTTTTAGCTGATTACCATTGTAAAATTCAATTAATGCCTACTAACAAGGAAGAAGATGTTAGAAGATTAATAGTAAACGCTGCCTATAATATTCATAAAGCATTGGGGCCGGGCTTGCTTGAGAAAGTATACGAATTGTGCTTAGTGCATGAACTTACAAAAGCAGGGCTAAAGGTGGCAAGGCAAGTAGAGGTTCCGATTACTTATGACGGGATTGTATTCCCCGAAGGTTTGCGAATTGACTTACTGGTAGATGATTGTGTAATTATAGAGGTAAAAGCTGTTGATGCTGTAAATCCTGTTTGGGAAGCACAAATACTAAGCTATCTAAAACTTACGAATAAAAACCTTGGCTATGTAATTAACTTTAATGTCCCTCTTATAAAGAAAGGTATTAGACGATACATTCCTAAGTCAAGTTGATTTTTATATTAGTTAGTGCCATTGGCGGCAATTTCTTGTATTAACTTGTATTACTTTATTGTAGTTTCTTCTCGCTAATCCTTCATCATTCCGTACTTCAAATTATTCTTATAATATTCCTTAGTGCCTTCGCGTCTTTGTGGCAATTTTTATTTAGTCCCACTTAAAAAACCTTTCTTTGTACTTGATAAGATTAAATTCATCTGTGTAATCAATCAAGTCTGTGGAATCAAATAGCAAAAAAATAAGGATAGGCCTTACCTACACCGAAGCGCGGTACGAAAACTATGCGCCTTGGATAAAAGGTAATGATGATAATATTGAGATAGTAGAATTGCATTGGGAAAAACACGATTTGGATGAAGTGTGGGACGAAGTAGAAGCCTGCGATGGCATAGTGCTTAGTGGCGGCATTGATGTAGAACCCGATTATTACGAAAACGACAGGCACAATTACCCTAACGCCCCCGCCGGGTTTAATAAGCACCGCGATGAATTTGAAATGCACGTGCTTGAAACCGCCCTTAATTTCGACCTACCAGTTTTGGCTATTTGCCGTGGCTTACAATTGGTAAACGTGGCATTGGGCGGCAATTTAATACAGGACTTAGAAGAGAATAAACAAAACGACCACCAACGCCGCAATGACGTTGACGGCAGGCACGATGTAAAATTAGTGGAAGGCAGTTTACTATCGCAAATTGCAGGCAGTACCACCGGCACTGTAAATAGCGCCCACCACCAGGGCTTAGGCCAAATAGCCGAAGAACTGATGGTAAACAGCTACTCGCCGGATAATGTAGTAGAAGGAGTAGAGTGGAAAACCAAAACCGGCAAACCCTTTTTATTAGCCGTGCAATGGCACCCCGAGCGTATGGACGACAGAGAAACCAACCCACTTAGCAAAAATATACGCGCTAAGTTTTTAGAGGTTGTACGCAACAACGGCTAATTATATTTCGCCGTATTGTGTGCTATTTGCTTATAGTTATTTAATTTATTATCTTTGTTGAATAATTAGCATAAATAAATAATGAAAGCTATAAAAAGCGATATTGACATTGATTACATTGTTAAACACAATCGTAAGTTCCCCAATAACCACGAGGTAAAAGCCGCTAACGTGGATAATATAATAAAGCCTGAAAATGTAAAGGCTATGTTAAAGTTAGCTATTCAATCTAAGAAAAGGGGTAAGTAATACAATGCCACGTACCCCTGAAGAATTATCCAAAAGGATAAGTGAAATTGATTTAGCCATCCTTTCTTTTTTGCAAGCATTCGACCATTCGGAAATACAATTAATTGATAATGCAGCAGGCGTAATAGCTTCATTACATTTCGAATATGTGGATGCATACATTAAACCTGCGGTACACGAGAATATAGACAGGCACAAAATAGCCTCGCTTACTGAATTATTAATAATACGCGTGCAGCCTTTACGGGTAAGTGATGGAGATATAGTTAAACAACGAGAAGCAAATGCCTTACTTGCATTTTCGGTTGCAGGGGCATTTGAAATGGGCTTATCAGAAAATATGGATGAAAATAATTTAGAATATGATTCTCAAAGTCCTGCTTTTAACGATAGTTTTGCAAAAATAATTGAAGACCACATATCATTCCTTGAATTTTTGAATCCCGAAGATGAAAGCTTCCCTATTGTTTCAAATGCTGAATTTTGGCGTTTAATTGACTTCGTTTTTCAACTTAAACGCAGTATCTATTTCTGCCCATAAGCAAGCTATATCCCTTGAATTTATATTTCGCAACCGTCTTCGGGGCTGCAAACTGCGCTGTTATTATCGGTAGCTACTTCGGTTAAAGGTTGTTCTTTTTTCCATTCTGTCCACGCAGCATTTAAGGCGCCCTTAAACGTTTCAACGGGTTGCGCGCCCGATACTGCATACTTACTTCCCAACACAAAAAACGGCACGCCCCTTGCACCCACCTGTTGCGCTTGGTAAATATCGTGGTTTACATCATCGGCATACCTATCGCTTTCAAGCACTTGCTTTATTTCGGCGGCTTCTAAGCCCACACTTACGCCTAATTGAGTCAACACTTCATAGTCGGCGGTATTTTTGCCCTCGGTAAAGTAGGCTTTAAACAGGGCTTCCTCCAAGGCATCCTGTACTCCATGCTTTTTAGCTAAATGCGATAACCTGTGCGCATCGAACGAGTTGGCAACTACGGCTTTATCAAAGTCGTAATGCAAACCTACTTCGGCAGCCATATCTGTAACTTGTTGTGTCATTTGTCGGGCATGGTCCAAACTCCACCCTTTGCTTTCGGCTAAGTGCGCAACGGTACTTTTGTTAGCCTCGGTTTTCAAGTTAGGCTGTAGCTGAAAACTCTTCCATTCAACCTCTATTTTATCCTTATCGGCAAATTGCTCCAAAGCAGCCTCAAACTTGCGTTTGCCTATATAGCAAAACGGGCACATTACATCGCTCCATATTTCAACTTTCATATTCACTGGGTTTATTTATACAAATAGACGTATTAACCGCCAATTTCTTGCAACGGGTATACTAAATGATAGTGCCGCCTTCGGAAAATAGAGGGTGTCCTAAGACTTGCTCATTTTGTGTAGGGAAAAAGAATCTAAAGAACCACTCCCCTAACCCCTCTCCTTAATTAAGCAGAGGGGAAGCCCTAATCCGCTATAAGCGGATCAGGGCGGGGTGAGGTTTAATAAAGCCGTTATCGAAAAGAATAGGATATAGGTGATCTTATTATTCCATAAGATCATAGCGCCTACCGCTAAATACCGAATAATGGTTAAAGCCGAATTCTGTTTAAATAATTACATGGCAACACATTACTTTCGCGCCTACTTAAAAAGTTACACAACATGAAAGTGGTAAACCCGGCAACCGAACAGGTAATTGCAGATTTGAAAGAAGATAATGCGCAAACCCTGCAACATAAATATGAAACCCTAAAGCAAGGCCAACCTAAGTGGAATGCCGTACCTTTAACACAAAGGGTAGAGGTACTGCAAAAGTTCGCAGCCTTATTAAAAGAGAATATTGAGGAGTTGGCAAAAGTGCTAACATCGGAAGTTGGCAAGCCCGTGCAACAAAGCCGTAATGAAGTAAACGGCGCCGTAGCCCGTATTAACTGGCTTACAGGCAATGCCGAAAAATATTTGAGCGACGAAGTAATGACCGAGCAAGAAGGCATGAAAGAAGTAATAGCCTACGAACCGCTGGGGGTTATTTGCAATATTTCGGCATGGAACTATCCTTACTTAGTGGGCACCAATGTATTTGTACCTGCGCTATTGGCGGGTAATGCAGTAATGTATAAACCGTCGGAGTTTTCATCATTAACTGGCTTAGAGATTGAACGGTTTTTGAAACTGGCAGGTGTACCCGATGATGCTTTTGCTATTGCCATAGGCGGCGGCGAAGTAGGTAAAGCCCTTTTAGAAATGCCTTTAAATGGTTACTACTTTACAGGCTCATACAAAACAGGCCAGTACATTTACGAAAAAGTAGCGCCTAAAATGGTGCCTTGCCAATTAGAGTTGGGCGGTAAGGACCCATTATATATTACCGATGATGTAACCGATGTAAAAAGTATAGCCGCAGGTACTGCCGATGGCGCTTTTTATAACAACGGGCAAAGCTGCTGCTCGGTTGAGCGCATATACGTACACGAAAAAGTGTACGACCAATATGTGGATGAATTTGTGAAAGAAGTGAACACCTATAAGTTAGGCGCGCCTAACGAAGACGGTGTGTACATAGGGCCCCTTACGCGCGAAGCTCAATTGCAGGTGGTAGATGCACAGGTAAAAGATGCGGTAAGCAAAGGCGCTAAGGTAATGACAGGTGGCGAAAAGGCAGGTAGCAAGGGCTACTACTACCAACCAACCGTGTTAACCAATGTATCGCACGATATGGATGTAATGCGCGAAGAAAGTTTTGGCCCCGTAATAGGTATTATGAAAGTGAAAGATGATGCCGAAGCTGCAACCTTAATGAACGATACCGCTTATGGTTTAACCGCAGGCGTTTATACCGCCGACCAAGCACGCGCTAAAAACATATTGGCGCAGGTTAACGCAGGTACCGGCTACTGGAACTGCTGCGACCGCGTAAGTGCTGCCCTGCCTTGGAGCGGCCGCAAGCACTCAGGCTTTGGTGCAACTTTATCGCACGCAGGTTTGCGTGCTTTTACACAACCTAAGGCTTACCATTTAAGGGGGTAGAAATAGGTTAGGGGACTTTTAGTAACTGCCATCTTAATTATACATGATGACACTTACTGTTACCAAAATAACTCATTCATAATTATGTATTATCTTTGAAGACATGGGACTGGTATATGTAAATCTTGATTTAGCGAATCCATCGGATAGTAGCTTAAAGCCGATAACAATAAAAGCTTTAGCTGACACAGGTGCATATCACTTATGTATACCTGAACATGTAGCTATTCAGCTAAAAATAAAAGAACTGGAAAAGCGAGAGGTAACATTAGCAGATGGTGGCAAAAAAGTGGTATCCTATTCAGGGCCAATTATGGTGCGCTTCGATAATCGCAGTTGCTTTACAGGTGCTTTAGTAATGGGCGACACACCTTTGCTGGGCGTAATACCTATGGAGGATATGGACTTGATTGTACATCCATTGTCGCAAAAAGTAATGGCCAATCCCAACAGCCCGAACATACCTTCTTCGGTAGCTATGGGTTTAAACGATGTAAAAAAGGTTTAGGTATAACATCAATATATTGTATGCTAAGAAGAGCCTCGTTAATACGCGGCTCTTTTGTTTTTATCATATCTTTAAGTTATGCCGCCCAGCATTAAAACATACAAAATAGTAACCGATAAGGTTGTTATCCGCTGCTACCAAGCGGGCGATGGGGCTATGCTTAAAAAATCGATTGATGAAAGTATACACCACCTGTTGCCTTGGATGCCTTGGGCAAAATTTGAACCCGAAACAGTTGATTTGAAAGAAGACAGGGTAGGGTTTTTTCGTAGAAAATTTTTAGGCCATGAGGACTATGCAATGGGCATTTTTAATTTAAATGAAACCGGGCTACTCGGCTCTACGGGCTTGCACACCCGCTTACCCGGCAACGCGCTTGAAGTGGGCTATTGGGTAAATGTAAACCAAGCAGGCAAAGGTTTGTGTACGCACGTAGTAACGGCATTAACTAAAGTTGGTTTCGAGGTTGAAGGCTTAGATAACATGGTAATAAAATGCGAAGTAGATAACACTGCCAGCCGCCGTGTAGCCGAAAAGTGCGGGTACAATTTAGTGGGTACCCAGTCTAACTTCAGCAACCCTTATGATAGGCTACTGCGTACTATGAATATATTTGAAATAACCCGCGGGCAATATTTCCAAAACCCAGTACAGTTACCCATACAGGTATATGATATAGAGGGCTTACAGATTGCTTGATTTTTTTTAGATGGGCAGGCAACCGATTGGCAATTCGGCTCGTTACTTTATTAGTAACCCTATTTTTTGAGATAAATGAAACCACTATGAAACGTTACACCCTACTATTTGCAACACTTATTTTATTTATAGCGCTACATGCTTCAAGCACAAATACTCAACTGCTTCAAAAATTAAGCATAGTAAATGCCGAGTGGCCTAAGCAGCCCGAATGCATGCAGGTAGTTAATGCAGACAACATTGGCAACCCAACTAATTATACCGAATGGATAGTCGCACATTTAATGTTGGTAGAACAAACTTTGCGCAACCGCAATGTATCGTACCTAAGTAGTGAGCAAAAAAATAACCGTAACCATTTGTTAGATGAACTACATGGTTATTGGCAGTCAGGTGTGTTTCCTAAAAACACTTATGTAAATTACAAAACCCCTGTGTTTATTGATGCGGTGGGCACCCACTGTGCAGTAGGTTATTTAATGCAACAAAGTGGCAGTGATGAATTAGCACAGCGCATAAACCGCAATGAAAAACTCGCCTACGTGCATCAAATAAAAACCGATGGCGTAAAACAATGGGCTGATAAAAACGGGTTTACTATTGATGAATTGGCCTGGATACAACCGGGCTACCCACCTAATAATGCAGTATATAGCATGGATAGCGGGGTTAATGCTACTGTAAACACAATGGTTGTTAATGCTGTTACACAGGAGGTATATATAGGTGGTGATTTTACCCAAACAAGTAGCGGCGTTACTTGTAACCATATTGCCGCATGGATAAGCGGCTTTGCGGGCTATAGCTGGATAAGCTTTGGTAACGGCGTAAATGGCAATGTAAATGCCATGGTATTGCTGAACAATAAATTATATGTAGGTGGCGAATTTACAATGGCAAGTGGCACGCCTGCCGCGCATATTGCAGTTTACGATATTACAACAGGCCAATGGCAAGCCATAGGTAATGGGTTGGATAGCACAGTACGTGCCTTAGCTTTTTATAATAACGAGTTGTATGCAGGTGGCGATTTTAGCGGAGGGTTGAGTAAATGGAATGGCACAAACTGGGAAGATAAAAGTGGTGGTATAATTGTTGGTAGTGTACGCACCTTAGAAGTATGGAATAACGAAATTGCAATTGGTGGCAATTTTGATATTGCAACAGGGGCACCTCGCAAAAATGTGTTGCGGTTCGATGGTACAGGTATTTTAACCTTTAGTGTTGGCGGTCCAAATCCGGTAAACGATCTAACTGTATGGAATGGGAAATTATACGCTGCTTGCGATGCCGTACAAGGTATTGATACCAGTTCCTTAGCATATTTCGATAGTACTACTTTTGAATGGCAAACAGTATTAGGTCAGTTTGATGCTGTTGGAGGGGGCTTTAGTGGTAATGCTATTAAATGTATAGCACCGTATGGCTCGCAATTATTGGCAGCCGGCGATTTCTTTTGCGGTTCGGGTTTAACTATGGGCAATAACCTAATGTTATTTTCGCAAAGCACTTATCCCCCCGATACTGTGCTATATAATGTGTGTACGCCGCTTGTTTCTACCGATTTTCCTGTCAACACATTTGCACTCGCTAATGATCAATTATATTTTGGTGGAGATTTTACTCAAAACTATGGCAACTCATTACCTAATCCGTTGAACCATGTTGCTTATTTGCAGCTACAGGGTAGCAGTATTAAAACGCCGATAATGAATAACATCTCTATCAATATATTCCCCAACCCTGCTACCGATGCAGTATATATTACTTCTACCGATAAAACAGACTTACAACGTGTTGATGTATATGATGTAACGGGCAAAATGGTATTAAGCCAAAACGCTTCATCCTCAACCGCTGCACTTTCGCTAAGTGGTGTTGCGCCGGGCATATACACCATACGTACGCTTACTAATAACGGTTGGGGTGCGGCAAAGCTGGTAAAGCAATAAGGGTTTGATATAAATCAATTCCCGTTTCTTTCATAAGTTTTTCATATTTGATGCCTAATAACACATGGATATGAAAGAAGGGGTTTACTACGGCGACTACTTACAAATAGATAAACTGTTAAGTGCACAGCAACTTGAAAGCGATAAGGAGGGCAATAAACATGCACACGATGAAATGCTGTTTATTATTATCCACCAAACTTACGAGTTGTGGTTTAAGCAAGTGCTGTACGAGGTATCATCAGTAATGGATATTTTAGAGCAGCCGAATATTAACGACAACTCGCCCGATATTTTTACCATTAACCATCGCCTTAACCGCGTGGTAACTATCATCCGCGTGTTGGTTGACCAAATTAATATTTTGGAAACCATGACCCCGCTCGATTTTCTCGATTTCAGGAATATGCTGCGCCCTGCATCGGGTTTTCAAAGCGTGCAGTTTAAAGTGCTGGAAGCCCACTTAGGCCTAAGGATGGAGAACCGCCACGGTAAAGATTACTACGTAAGCCAATTGCGACCTAACGATGTGCAGGCTATAAAAGATATAGAAAACCGTAAGCCTTTAATACAACTGGTAAATAACTGGTTGGAGCGCATGCCATTTTTTGATGGTAATGAATATTGGCAAGGCTGGGATAACAAAACCAACGAGCATCCATTTTGGGAAAAATACATGGAGCTGTATGGTAACAGTTTGGTAGACGGAGAGAAATTTAACCTGAAAAGGTTTGAAGAAATAATGTTGGGCGATGAGAAAAAGCCCGAGTGGCAATTAAGCCCTAAGGCACGCCGCGCTGCATTATTTATAATGATGTACCGCGATTACCCCTTATTACAATCGCCGTTTGGATTAATGAATTTGCTGTTAGATATTGACGAAAGCCTTAGCACTTGGCGTTTCAGGCACATGAATATGGTACACCGCATGATAGGTATGCGTACGGGTACAGGTGGCAGCACCGGTAAAGATTATTTGCGTGGTGCTATGGAAAGGCATTACATATTTGCCGAGTTTGCCGAACTAACCACTTTTATGATTGAGCGCAACAAACTGCCGCAACTTTCGCACGCATTAAAAACAAGGCTGGGCTTTGATGAATAGTTATGGAAGAAAAGAAAAAAACTAACCGCTCGTTTTGGATTGTGTTTGGCGTGCTGCTAACCTTTGCAGCTATTTCAAGTATTGGCAACATATTTGAATACCGGAAAATGGATAAGCTAAACGAACAGGGCAAGCGGGTGCTATGTGCAGTGGATAGTGTGATGGTGAAAGGCAGCAAATACGAAGTATTTGTAAAGTTGCGGGTGGACGGTAACGAATATACAGTAACTAAAAAGATAAAATTGGCCGTACACGTTGGCGACTCAATACCTGTTTACTACATGCCCGATAACCCATCGGTAAATGCTATTGCTGAAGAGTAATTTGTTATCAGCAAATATCCTTCACCAACAGTTGCAGGCGCACGTTGCCTTGCCATTCGTTTTCATCTATCTGGTAGGTTATATCAAATGGGCCGCTTTGTACTAAGTTGTATTTAGGGGCTAAGCCAAAGCCAATGCCATCCATACTACCGCCATTTTTACGTACCGAAAATTTAATGTGTTCTTCTTTTACAATTTTACTGTAGCCGCTGTTTAATACTTGTCGGGTTACAAATATGGGCCTCATATTGTCGGGGCCAAAGGGGGCCATTTGTTGTAGTATACTATAAAAGCGTGGGGTAATTTCAGTCAACTCTAACTCTGCATCAATTTCTAATTCGGGTACTAAATGCGCATCGGTAATTTTTGCGCTTACTACTTCCTCAAACCTTGCTGAAAACGCATGCAGGTTTTCGGGGTGTAGTGTTAACCCTGCCGCAAATTTGTGCCCGCCAAATTGTATCAACAGGTCGCGGCATTCGTAAATGGCTTCGTACAAGTCAAAGTTTTTAACCGAGCGTGCCGAGCCTGTTAACTTACCGTCGCTTTGGGTAAGTACCACGGTAGGGCGGTAATGTGTTTCGGTAAGCCTCGATGCCACAATGCCTATTACTCCCTTATGCCAATCGGGATGAAACACTACCGTCGATTTTCGGTTCAGCAAAGTTTCGTTGCCCGCAATCATATCTAAGGCATGCGCGGTGGTGCTGCGGTCAAGGTCCTTGCGTTCGTTATTAAACGTATTCAGCTTAAAGGCACGCTCTTCGCTTTCAATATCTACATCTTCGCAAATTAAAAGCCTTACTGCATGCTTGGCATCGTCCATACGCCCTGCGGCGTTAATGCGCGGGCCTATAATAAATACCACATCGGTAATATTCAGTTGCTTTTTTACGCTGCTTATTTCCATTAGCTTTTTAAGCCCCGCCGATGGATTGCTATTTATTTTCTGCAAACCAAAGTAAGCCAGTATGCGGTTTTCGCCTGTTACGGGTACTATATCGGCACCAATACTTACACATACAAAATCTAAATACTGCTGGTATTTTTCTTCGGGCAATCCGTTTTGTTCGGCAAACGCCTGTATTAATTTAAAGCCAATACCACAACCGCTAAGTTCTTTATAAGGATAGGGACAATCGCTGCGTTTGGGGTCCAACACGGCAATGGCATTAGGTATTTCTTCACCGGGTAAGTGGTGGTCGCAAATAATAAAATCAATGCCCAATGTATTAGCATAGTCAATTTTATCATTGCTTTTAATACCACAGTCTAAGGCAATAATTAAACTAAAGCCATTGGCTTTTGCATAGTCTATACCTTGTGTCGAAATACCATAACCTTCGGTGTAACGATGTGGTACGTAGTATTCAACATTGGGGTAAAAATCTTTTATAAACGAATAAACGGTAGCCACTGCCGTAGTACCATCTACATCATAATCGCCATACACTAATATTTTTTCGTTCTGTTGTATGGCAGTGGTTATGCGGTTAACGGCGCGGTCCATATCCTGCATTAAAAATGGGTCGTGTAGTTGGGCAATATCGGGCCTGAAAAACGCGCGCGCGTCTTCGTATGTTTCAATACCCCGCTGCACCAGCAATTGGCAAATAACAGGGTGTATGTTTAACGCCTGTTGTAGCTCTTCTGTTTTTTTTGTATCAATTGGTTTAGTAACCCATCGCATTTGCATGGCGCAAGTTTAACACCTTATTGCGTTAAACAAATAGGCTAATATTATTTGGCCACCATAAATTTTTGAGAGCGTACCGTTTTGCCCGAGGTAATATTGAGGTAGTAAAGGCCGTTGGCATACTTAGATGTGTTGATACTGTAGTTTAATGCCCCCGAATTAAAGTTGTTTTTAGATTGATAAACAATCTGCCCTAAAGTATTGGTTACTGTGGTGGTAAGCGTAGCGGCTTTTTTTAGTGTAAACGAAACATTCAGTATTTCGCCCGCAGGATTGGGGTGTAGCAGTATATTAAAATCCGGAGCACTTGGGTCGTCGATATCGTTAACTGTAATAGATTGTTGTATTACGCAGCCCTCGGTGTTTTTAATATAACCTGTATACGAGCCGTTGCTGCCTATACTAAAAATGGGTGTTACCTGATAGCTAAACCCATCAATTGAATATAGCAAAGTATCGTTACCAGCAGTAGCCACTAAAGTAATAGTACCCGGTGTTAGGCCGTCGCTTGGTATAATGTGCGGCGATTGCAAGGCAATGCTATCGGGGTAGTGTATGCTTTCGGTAAGTATGTGGCTGCAACCTGTACTATCATCGGTTATGGTTAACATATAATAGCCCGGCGCTAAACTGGTAACGGTAGCTGCCGTGCTGCCATCCGACCAATGGTAACTATAGGTTGAGCCGCCTTGCACAGTAGCTTGCAACATACCCGAGTTAATGCCATAGCAACTGATATTTGTTTTTTGTAACGATGCCGAAAAGCTGCATGTATCACAATTAAAGTTGCTAAGGTTTTGCATAGCGTGTAATAAATTAAGCCTGCCGCCTGTGGTAGTAATGTTATTCATGGCAGGTATCCAAGTGGTGCCGTTCAGCAAATATTCTTTCATTAATAAAGCAATGCTATCGGGCTTTTGATAGTAGGCATCTATTAAGCCTTTACAGGCGGCCGCATACATTGCGGCAATAGCACCTGCCACATGCGGGGTCGACATGGATGTTCCCGTCATGGTGCTATAATTGTTAGATGGTATGGTTGAATAAATATTAGTACCCGGCGCGCCTAAATCAATAGAAACTTTACCCCATGCCGAACCTGAGTTGCGGCGGTCCTGCGTATTGGTATTGGTAACCGATATTAGCCAATTGCTGGGGCATTCGGTAGGTATATCGCCCTCAACATCTACATCCCAACTACCATTGGCTGTAGCTGCTGCGCTTAGTATGCCTTGTGCCCCTAACGAGTCGTACAAGGCGCACCAGATAGGGTAATCGGCAGGGTGTTCTTTATCCTGTCCGAATGATGAATTGGTTGATACAATAAAAGCGCCTTTGGTGCCAAAGGTATTGTCATATAGTATGCGCATTTCGCGTACGTAGTTATAGCTTTTTACCACATTGCTTTCGGTAGCATTGCCATAGTTAATAGGTAATATTTTTACGCCCCAGCATACACCTGCTACTCCTTTGCCGTTGTTGCCAATAGCGCCCGTAATACCTGCCAGGTGCGTACTGTGGTATGCCGATGAACCTGTAGAGTTTATATCGCCATTATCATCGGCAGCATTCCAGCCGTTTACATCATCAATATATCCGTTGCCGTCATCATCAATGCCATTGCCCGGCACTTCATTATAGTTGGTAAAGTAGTTAATGTCTTCGTGTGCCAAATCAAATTTGCCATCAATAATGGCTACTACAATTGTATCGCCGTTAACAGTTACATTTTCATGATTAATATCCCATGCTTCGGTTGCGTCAATATCGGCGCCCGGCAAGTAGCCGTTTTGCCCCGTATTTAACATATTCCATTGCGATACAAAATAGGTATCGTTAGGTATGGTCGATCGCTCTTTTACAAGGTGGTTAAATTGTACCAGTTTAACATGTATGTTGCTTTGTAGCTTGGCTAAGTAATTTTCAGGGGTAGTAGCAGTATTTCGCTCCAACAGCCAAATATTCATGCGGGTTGAAAGGGCTTCTTTAATTTTCAGGTTAGGAGCATCTTTTAATAATTGCTCAACGCTGTGCCCGGGCTTTAGCATTACTATGTACTGGTTAAGTATGCGCGTTTCTTCCGGCTGCCATTGGGCATAGGTAAGCAACTGCAAAAACGTAAAAAAAACCAGCACTAAGTATTTCATAGGTGTCATTCTATACGCTAAGATACGACAAAATTATTGCTCGCTGATAACACAGAAACATGCAGATTTATATGCTTAACATAGAGCCACAGCATACACCGATATGATACAAGTAAAAACAACAAACGGCAGACAATAAACTTCAAACATTACTTGCCGTACTTTACAGATTTAGGCAGATGTTTCCTTTATGTAAAAATTAATTTACCTGCAACCACTGTTGTGCAATAGCTTTTACTTCGGGGCTATCCCAAATGGCTTCAATATTCGGCAGTGCCATTATTTTATCTAATAATTCGTTTTGCTTCTCGCCGCGCAGTTTAGCTTCGTTATATGATAAATCGCTGAAAGTTACCATGCCATAATGGGTCATAAACTGTTCGGGGAACCACCCGGCAATTTTCTTTTCAATTTTAGTACGTAATTGAAAATCAGCCCGTCCGCTCAGATCGCGCATTTCAATGTAATTATGCAAAGCTAAATCGGCAATAGCGTCGCCATTTGGCTTGCGCTGCACTTGAAATTTTTCTAATGCCTCATCCCAGTTTTCGTTGGTGGCAGTTAATATATCGTCCAGTTCCTTCGCATCTTCAAAACCACAATTCATGCCTTGTCCGTAAAAGGGCACTATGGCATGTGCGGCATCGCCAATTAAGCTAACATTTTTATAGCGCCAAGGGTAACATTTTACTGTAACCAACGATGAAGTGGGGTTTTCGAAAAAGTCGTTTTTTAAGTTAGGCATCAAAGCCATTGCATCGGCAAAATGCTTGCTAAAATATGCTTCAACAGCGGTTTCGGTAGTTAAGTTCTCGAACGAGTTTTCACCCTTAAAAGCAGCAAATAAAGTGACCGTAAAGCTGCCATCCATATTAGGCAGGGCTATCATCATAAAACTGCCACGCGGCCAAATGTGCAGGGCATTTTTTTCAATTAAGTGGGTGCCGTTCGGCCCGGGTGGTAT
>Ga0164241_10001674_pt1 | contig 26328 bp, 25 predicted proteins | sample OricomyardsoilBY_FD_108780 | JGI IMG/M metagenome (GOLD analysis project Ga0164241, IMG submission 108780) | Backyard soil microbial communities from Emeryville, California, USA - Original compost - Back yard soil (BY) | ecosystem: Environmental > Terrestrial > Soil > Unclassified | place: USA... | reverse complement strand
CGATCCTCGTGCCGAGCGGCTGGCGGGCCACCGTCGATCCCACCCGAAACCTCCGACTGGAAGCGAGCTGAGGACCGTGGCGACCACCGCGACCCCCACCGATTTCGATCCCGTCCTCTCCGAGATCGTCTACAACTACGAGCTCACGATGAACCGCGAGATGGGGCGGGCGCTGGTCAACCTCTCCGGCTCCTTCCTGTTCGTCTCCGCGTCGGACTTCGCGTGCGGCTGCCTCGACGCCGAGGGCCGCATCCTCACCTCGATCTCGTGGACCCTGCAGATGGGGTTCTCGATGTCCAACACGGTGAAGGCCGCGCTGAAGCGGTTCGAGGGCGACCTCCATCCCGGCGACGTCATCTTCGCCAACGACCCCTACGACGGCGGCGGGCTGCACTCCCACGACGTGGTCGTGGTCGCGCCGGTGTTCAGCGAGGGCGAGCTGGTGATGTGGGTCGGCGTGTCCGCCCACGTCACCGACGTCGGCGGCGCGGTCCCCGGCGGCTTCGCGGTCGAGCCGGCCGAGGTGTTCGGCGAGAACGTCCGCTTCACCCCCGTGAAGTTCTACGAGCAGGGCCGCTACCGCGCCGACATCGTCGACGCCTTCCTCACCAACGTGCGCCTGCCCAAGCAGACCGGCATCGACCTCAAGGCGCTGATGGGCGCCGTGTGGATCGGTCGCGAGCGCGTGGACGAGCTGATCGCCCAGTACGGCAAGGACCAGGTCACGGCCATCCACGCCGCGCAGATCGCGTCCTCCGGCAAGGAGTTCACCGAGCGGTTGGAGCTGCTGCCCGACGGCGTGTACTCGGGCGCGGCGCACATGGAACACGACGGGGCCGACGACGAGGTCTTCACGATCCGCGCGAGCGTGGTGAAGGAGGGCAACCACCTCACGTTCGACTATACGGGCACCGACCCGCAGTCCAAGGGCGCGCTCAACTGCACCGACGTCGGCGGCGTCGGCAACGTGATCGCCGCGCTCGGCACGCTGATGGCGCCGGACATCCCGTTCAACGACGGCCTGCTCGAGCCGGTCGACATCGTGTCGCCCAAGGGCACGCTGGTCAACGCGGTCAAGCCCGCCCCGATCTCCGCCGCCACCGTGTACGCCGCGTGGTTCGGCACCGACGCGATCCTCGAGGGGCTCAACTACCTCATCGCCGGCGACGAGGAGCTCGGCCGGCGCCGCACCGGGCCGTGGGGCTCGTGGACGTTCGCCTGGCTCCAGAGCCCCAACCAGTACGGCGAGGAGTGGTTCTGGAACGTGTTCACCGGCGGGGCCGGCGGCGCGGGCGCGCTGCCCTTCCGCGACGGGGAGAACGCGATGCTCGGCATCCAGACCGTCGACGCGTTCGCGCCGAACATCGAGGAGTACGAGCTGCAGAGCCCGGTGCTCTTCCTGCAGTCCGGCCTGGCCAAGGACACCGGCGGCGTCGGGCGCCACCGCGGCGGCCTGGCCGCCGAGTCGCTGTGCATGCCCTACGGCGTCGACGGGTGGGACATCGCCGTCTTCCAGAACCGCATGAGCACGCCGTCCTCGGCGGTCTCCGGCGGCTACCCGGGCGGCGGCGCGGCGATCCTCTTCGCGCGCAACGCGGTGCCGAAGGTCCACGCCCACTGGGCCGAGCACGAGCCGCTGCCGGTCGAGGAGTTCGTGCGCCACGCCGAGCACCCGCCGGCCCGCGCCCGTGGCTTCCGCCTGCGCGACAGCGACGGGTACTACATCCGCGCGACGGGCGGCCCCGGCTACGGCGACCCGATCGACCGCGAGCCGGCCCGCGTGGCCGCCGACGTGGTGCGCGGCTTCGTCTCCGTCGAGCAGGCCCGGCTGGCCTACGGCGTCGCCGTCGACGCGCTCGGCGTGGTCGACGAGGACGAGACGGCGCGCCTGCGCTCCACGGTGCGGGAGGATCGGCACGTGCTTCCCTTCGGCGACGACGTGCTGCCGGTCGGCGGCGGCGAGGGCGGGACGCCCGACGAGGTCGCGCCCAGCCTGCCGTCCAACCCCCAGGTGCTCGGCGAGTACCTGCGGGTCGACGCGGACGGCTGGTACCGCTGCCGCAAGTGCGACCACCATCTGGGCAGCAACGCGATGAACTGGAAGTGGAAGGCGCGCGTGGCCCAGCACTACGTGGAGCCCGCGACCATCCACAACACGATCGCGGTGCGGCCCAACGGCGACCTCGTGTTCCGCCGCTACTGCTGCCCCGGCTGCGACACCCAGATCGACACCGAGGTCGCGCTCGACGGCGAGGCGCCGCGGTGGAACTTCCGCCCGCTCGCCGTGTGGCGCGCGCAGCGGGAGGCGGCCGGGACGACGAACGACGGGTCCGACCTCGGGGAGCGCGTCGCGGGATGAGCGCGCTCGACAGCCCGGCCGCGCGCGCGTTCCGGGCGGAGGTCCGGGCGTTCATCGCCGAGCACGGCCCGCGCATCCCCGTGCGGGCCGGCTTCCGCAGCCCCGACGACGCCGACGAGGACCGGCTGCTGCGCGACTGGCGCGCGACGATGTACGCGGCCGGCTACCTCGGGGCGGAGTGGCCGCCGGAGTTCGGCGGCGTCGGGCAGGGCGACCCGGTCCACGACCTCATCCTCGCCGAGGAGCTGTCGGCCGCCGACCTGCCGCCGCTCGGTGACCAGACCCACCTCGCGGCGTTCGCGCTGCTGCGCTTCGGCACGCCCGAGCAGCAGCGCGCGCATCTCCCCGGCATCCGCGACGGCCGCGACACGTGGTGCCAGCTGTTCAGCGAGCCGGAGGCCGGCAGCGACCTGGGCGCGCTGCGCACCCGCGCGCGCCGCGACGAGGCCACGGGCGAGTGGGTCGTCGACGGGCAGAAGGTGTGGAGCAGCAACGCGGAGTGGTCCGACTACGGCTTCCTCATCGCGCGCACCGGGCCCCAGGAGGCGCGCCACAAGGTGATCACCGCGTTCGTGGTCGACATGCGCGCGCCGGGGATCGACCTGCGGCCGATCCGCGAGATCACCGGCTCCAGCGACTTCAGCGAGGTCTTCTTCGACGACGTGCGGCTGCCGGCCGACGCGGTGCTCGGCACCGTGGACGACGGCTGGCGGGTGACGATGGAGAGCCTGGGCGCCGAGCGCTCCGGCATCGGCGCCGGCGCCGCCCGGCTGCGGCGGATGCTCGCCGAGCTGTCGGTCCTGGCCGGCGACGACCCGGTGGAGCGGCGGCGCATCGGCGCGCTGGCCGCGCGGGTCGAGGTCTGCAACCAGCTGGCGGTCGCCCGCTTCGACCGGGAGCTGGCGGGCGCCGAGCGCGTCGCCGACATCCCGATCGGCAAGCTCGCCTACAGCGAGCTCAACCTCGAGCTGGCCGAGTACGGGGTGCGCCTGCAGGGCGCTCGCTCCCTGCTCGTCGCCGGGGACGAGGGCGCGGTCGACGGCGGCCGCTGGCAGGACGAGTACCTCTACGCCCGCACCTACACCGTGGCCGGCGGCGCCTCGGAGATCATGCGCAACGTGATCGCCGAGCGCGCCCTCGGCATGCCCCGCGAAGCCCGCGGGGCCTGACCCGGCGGCTCGTCCCGGGTCCACGGCTCGCACATCTCCGCCGAGCCCCACATCGATCCCGCTCAGCGGGACTGAGGTGGGGTTCAGGTTGGGGGGTCAGGCGCGGAGCGTCGCGGCCAGCCGGTCCTCGTGCTCGGCGACGTCGCCGAAGAGGACCTCGTCGGCCTTGATGCGGCGCATGAGGAGGTGGAGGTCGTGCTCCCAGGTGAAGGCGATGCCACCGTGGAGCTGCAGCGCCTCGCCCGCGACGCGGGAGCAGACGTCGCCCGCGTAGGCCTTGGCGACGCTGACCGCGTACGCGGCATCCCCGTCGCCGTCGAGGGCGGCGGTCGCGGTGTCGACCGCGACGCGGGTGCCCTCCGTCCAGCAGAGCATGTCCGCGCACTTGTGCTTGACCGCCTGGTAGCTGGCGATCGAGCGGCCGAAGGCGATGCGGTCCTGGGCGTAGTCGACGGTCATCTCGCGCAGGCGGATGGCCGCGCCGAGCGCGTCGGCGGCGGCCAGCGTCGCGCCGAGCGCGAGCGTCCGCGTCAGGGCGCCCGGCGGGAGGTCGACCACCGGGCCGGTCGCGCCGTCGAGCGTGACCGCGCTGACCCGGCGCGTGAGGTCGAAGCCGCGCGCGGGGCGCACGGAGACGCCGCCGGCGTCCGCGGCGAGGAGCACGGCGCGATCGCCGTCGAGCGGCACCACCAGCACGTCGGCGACGTCGGCGTCCAGCACCGCCAGCAGCGCGCCGCGCAGCCCGTTCTCGCCGAGCGAAACGGCTTCCGCGGCGGCGATCGCATCGGCCGCTCCGGCGTCGACCACCACGGCGGCGGTCCGCGTGCCGTCGACGAGCGCGGCGACCAGCGCGGCCGCCTCCTCGCCCTCCGCATCGGTCAGCAGCGTGGCGGCGAGCGCGCAGCCCAGGAACGGGCCGTCGAAGGTGGCGCGGCCCAGCTCCTCGGCGATCGTCGCCAGGTCCGCGACCGTGCCGCCCAGCCCGCCGGCGGCCTCGGGGACGGCCGCGCCGACCCAGCCCATCGCGGCGCCTTCCCGCCACCCGCCGCGGTCCAGCGTGCGCGGGCGCTCGAGGGCCTCGCGCACCGCGGTGCCGGGCCGTTGCCGGGCCAGGAAGCCGCGCGTGGCGTCACGCAGCTGCTCGCGCTCGTCGTCCGTGGAGGTGGTCATCGCCTAGAAGAGACGGTAGCCGCCGTCGATCACGAGCACGTCGCCCGTGTGGTACTTCGACGCGTCGCTCGCAAGGTAGACCGCGGCGCCCGCGAGGTCCTCGGGCTGGCCCCAGCGCCGGGTCGGCACGCGGGGGAGGATGGCGGCGGAGACGCCCTCGCTGTGCAGCATCGCCGACGTCATCTCGGTCTCGATCCAGCCGGGCATGAGCGCGTTGGCGCGGATGCCGTGGCGGGCCAGCTCGACGGCGAGCGACTTGACGAGCGCGATCACGCCGGCCTTGCTCGCGGCGTAGGCCTCGGACCGGGGCGCGGCCTCGATCGCGGTGAGCGACGAGGTGGCGACGAGGCTGCCGCCGCCCCCGCGCTCGATCATGTGGCGGGTCGCCTCGCGGAAGGTGAGGAACGTGCCCTCGCTGTTGACGGCCATGACCTGGCGCCACTGCTCCAGCGTCTGGTCCTGGAACTTGGCGGGGCGCCCGCCCGTGCCGGCGTTGGCGAAGCACGCGTCGACGCGGCCGAGCGCGGCGACGGTCGCGGCGAACGCCTCGACCACCGACGCCTCGTCGGTGACGTCGCAGACGCGCGCGTCGACGCGGGTGCCGTGGGCGGCGAGCCGCTCGCCGGCGGCCGCGGTCTTGTCGGGGTCGGTGCCCCAGATCGCGACGTCGGCGCCGGCGCGCGCCAGCCCCTCGGCCAGGCCGAAGCCGATGCCGCCGTTGCCCCCGGTGACCAGCGCCACGTGGTTCTCCAGCTGTGTCATCTCAGGTCCATCCCGCGTCGTTTGTGGGGTACGATCCGTGGTGTTCGAAGGTCACGGTCGCACGCTCCGATCGGTACGCAGTCTTTCATCGGCAACGGAGCGTGTAATGCAGCTTCCCTGGAGAGAAGGACGAGGTCGAGCATGACCTCCACCGCATCGGAGTTCCCCCGCGTGGGCGATCCCCGCGCCGGCATGACGGCCGCCGTGCGCGCCGCGCGCGCGGCGTTCGACGCTCGCTGGCGCGACGAGGGCCGCCACCGCGGCGTCACGCTCGCCCAGGCCCTGGCCGCGGGCGCGCGCGACCGCGGCGACACCCCGCTCACGTTCGCCTCGGCCGTCCGGCCGGCCACCCTCACGGTGGCCGAGGTGCAGGCCCGCGCGCACGTCGTCGCGGGCGCCTTCCACGGCCTCGGGCTGCGGGAGGGCGACGCGATCGCCGTGCAGCTGCCGAACTGGCCGGAGACCGCGGTGGCCTACCACGCGGCCGCCGCGCTGGGGCTCGTGCTCATCCCCATCGTGCCGAGCTACGGGCCGGCCGAGGTGGCGTTCGTCCTGCGCCAGTCGGGGGCCCGCGCGTTCGTCCTGCCGGCCAAGCACCGGCGGATCGACGCCGCGCGCGACGTCCCGCGCCTGGGCGACTGTCCCAGCCTCGCGCACGTCATCACGGTGGGGGACGAGACGCCGGCGGGCACGCTGGGCTGGGCCTGTCTGGAGGCGGGGCCGGCCGAGCCGTACCCGGCCCCTACCGCCGCGTCCACCGACGTCGCGCTCGTGGTCTACACCTCGGGGACGACCGCCGATCCCAAGGGCGTGCAGCACAGCCACGACTCGCTGATCGCCGAGCTGCACGCCTGCCCGACGCCGCCGCCGGACACCCCGGGCACGGTCTCCCTGCAGCCGTTCCCGGCCGGCCACACCGCCGGCCTGTGCGCGATCCTCGCGCCCGGCCTGCACGGCTACCCGACGATCATGCTCGACGACTGGAGCGCCGAGCGGTGCGCGGAGCTGATCGAGACGCACCGGGTGACGGCGATGGCCGGCACGCCGTTCATGATCGCCGCGATCCTCGACGCGGTCGACACGCTGGGCACCGACATCTCGTCGCTGACCCACGGCATCACCGGCGGCGGCGGGGTGCCGCCCGCGCTGATCGAGCGGGCCGCCGCGGCGGGCTGGCACGTGAGCCGCTGCTACGGCGCCACCGAGGGCCCGTCGCTGACGGCCAGCCAGGCCGACGACCCGCTCAGCCGCCGCGCGGGCACGGACGGCCGTCTGCTCGCGGGCAACCTCGCGCGCGTGGTCGACGACGAGGGCGTGGACGTGGCGCCGGGGGAGGTGGGGGAGATCGTCACCGTCGGCCCCGAGCAGTTCCTCGGCTACACCGACCCGGCGCTCAACGCGACCGCGTTCCTGCCCGACGGCTGGTTCCTCACGGGGGACATCGGCCGGCTCGACGCCGACGGCTTCCTCACCATCACCGACCGCAAGAAGGACATCATCATCCGCGGCGGGGAGAACATCTCCTCGCAGGAGGTGGAGGACGTCCTCGTGCGCCATCCGGGCATCGCCGAGGTCGCGGTGGTCGCGGCGCCCGACGAGCGCTACGGCGAGCGCGTGTGCGCCTTCGTGGTCCCGCGCCCCGGTGCCACGGTCGACCTCCCCGGCGTCCTCGCCCACTTCGAGGCCCACGGCGTCGCCCGGCACAAGACGCCGGAGCGGCTGGAGCTCGTCACCGAGATGCCCCGCACCCCGGCGGGCAAGGTCCGCAAGCACGAGCTGCGCGCCACCCTGGCCGGCTGAGACGCGTCCCCACCCCAACCTGCCTTCGGTATGCGTGTACTACGCGCATACCGAAGGCAGGATCTGGGGTTCGGTGGACCGGGGGCGGAGGCTCGGGTGCGCGGTCGGTGCTCGGGGCGGCTAGGCGTCGCGGAGGCGGGCTTCCAGCTCGCCGATGCGCTGGGTCAGCAGCGCGACCGCGTCGGTCGTGTGGTGGCTGAGCTGGTGGGCCAGGAAGTGGTAGCGGGCCGCGTCCTCGCGGCCGCGGCGGTCCTCGCCGAAGCGCATGCTCATCTTCGACAGCGCGAGGGCCTCGCGGGGCACGGCGAGCAGCTCCTCGACCACGTCGGTGACCTTGTCGTCCAGCTCGGCCTCCGGCACGACCCAGTTGACCATGCCCAGCCGCTGCGCCTCGGCGGCGCTCAGCGCCTCGCGCGTCCACAGCAGCTGCTTGGCCCGCCGCTCGCCCAGCGCCCAGGCCAGCGTGGGCAGCTCGACGTCGGCCGCGCCCATGTCCCGCGTGACGTTGGAGGTGAACGTGGCGTCGTCGGCCGCGACCACGAGGTCGCACGCGCCGACGAGCATGAGCGAGGCGGCGATGCAGTGGCCCTGCACCCGACAGATCGTCGGCACGCGCAGGTCGCGCAGCCGCTCCATCGGGCGCACGAAGAGGTCGGCCTCCTGCCACAGCCGGCCCTCGACCGTCGCGTTGTTGGCCCGGTAGTCGGGGTTGGCGACGATCTCGCGGATGTCGTGGCCGGCGGAGAACGACGGGCCCGCGCCGGCCAGGACCACGACGCGCACGTCGGGGTCCGCCGCCGTGTCCACGAGCAGGCGGTCGAGCGCCGTGAGCATCGCGGCGTTCTGGGCGTTCCGCGCTCGCGGGCGGTTGAGGAAGATCCAGCGCGCGGCGCCGCGGTCCTCGTGGACGACCGGGGGCTCGGCGGGCGGAGGGGACGGGGTCGACGGCGACTCAGGCATGGACGGCCTTCCGATTCGCGAGGTAGGACGCGCCGACCGCCTCGGCGGTGGCGCCGTGGCCGCCCGCCTCGTACTGCAGCGAGAGGACGCGCCGGTAGTGCAGGTGCAGCCCGAGCTCCCAGGTGAAGCCCATGCCGCCGTAGACCTGGATCGCCGACTCGCACACGGTGCGCATGCCGGCGGGGACGCGGTGCAGCAGCACGCGGCCGAGGTCCTCGGTGGCCTCGTCCCGGTCGAAGCCGGCGGCCAGGCGGCCGATGCCGGCGTCGCAGGCCTCCAGCTCGACGGCCATCGACGCGAGCCGGTGGGAGACGGCCTGGAAGCGCACGATCGTCTGACCGAACTGCTCGCGCTGGCCGGCGAACTCGGCGGCCTGCTCCAGCGCGCGCTGCCCGGCACCGTACGCCTCGCCGAGCACCGCGAGCCGCCAGTCGGCGAGGATCGCCCGGACGCGGTCGCCCTGGACGGTGCGGTCCGCGCGGCCGATCGCCTCGCCGAGCGTGATCCGCGCGTAGCCCTGCCCGCGGTCGAGCGCGTCGAACGGCTCGACGATCGCGGCCTCGGCTAGCGGCACGACGACGATGCGGTCCGCGGCGACCACGGCCAGCAGCTCCGCGCCCGGGGCCAGCGGGGCGAGCACGCTGTGCGCGTGGTCGGAGATGCCTCCGGCGGGCGGAGCCACGACGACGGCGCCGCCGCGCAGCGTCCCCTCCAGCAGCCGGTCCAGCCAGCCCGCGGCCTCGGCGTTGCCGTCCCCGGCGAGCACGGCCAGCGCGGGCGCGAGCAGCACGCTCTCGGCGCGCATCGCGGCGGGCAGCAGGCGCCGTCCCGCGACGGCGGCCAGCGCGGTGCGGGCCTGGGCGTCGAGGCCCAGCCCGCCGCGCTCCTCGTCCACGGCCATGCCCGCCCAGCCGAGGCCGAGCAGCGCCTCCTGCGTGGCGTCATCCAGTTGGCGGTCGTGCTCCACGGCCTCCAGCAGCGCCGTGATCGGGAGGATCGCGGCGAGCGAGGTGTCGAGCGAGCGGACGAGCTCGGTCGTCTCGGAGCGGTCGGCGGTCGGGGCAGGGGTCATGAGGACGCTCCCAGGCCCAGCAGCTGCCGGGCGACGATGTTCAGCTGGATCTCGGTGGTGCCGCCGTAGATGCCGGTGGACCGCGACTCGAGCAGGTCGTGCGTCCACCCGTTGGTGCCGAGCGCGACCTCGGGGCCGAGCACGTCCACGGCCAACGCGAAGAGATCCTGGTACACGTGGGACATCAGCAGCTTGTCGACCGACGTCGCGCCGTTGCGCAGCGTCCCGGCCCGCTTGGCGGCGAGCGTGCGGTAGACCTGCGCGGCGAGGATCTCCAGTTGCGCGTGCACGTCGCCCATGCGGGCCTGGAGCTCCGGGTTGCCGTCCTGGCCGCGGGCGATGACCAGGTCGGCCAGCTCCTCGAAGCGGCGGCGCAGGCGGATCTGCCGTTCGAGCACGAACAGCCCGCGCTCGTAGGACAGCATCGACATCGCGACCTTCCAGCCGGCGCCCGGGCCGCCGATGAGCCGGTCGAGCGGCACGCGCACGTCGTCGAAGAACACCTCGTTGAAGTGCGGCTCGTTGAGGATCTGGGGGAGCGGCGTGGTCGTCACGCCGGGCGAGCGCATGTCGACGATGGCCATCGACAGGCCGCGGTGCTTGACCGAGCCCGGCTCGGTGCGCACGAGGCAGGCGCACCAGCGCGCGATGTGCGCGCGGCTCGTCCACACCTTCTGGCCGTCGATGACGACCTCGTCGCCCTCGATCCGTCCGCGGGTGCGCACGGCGGCGAGGTCGGAGCCGGCGTCGGGCTCGGAGAAGCCCTGGCACCACAGCTCGCTCGCGTCGAGCATGCCGGGGAGGAACTCCTCCTGCTGGGCCTCGGACGCCAGGTCCATCAGCGTCGGGCCGATCATGTACACCGCGATGCGGTTGATCAGCTCGGGCATGCCGGAGCCGGCCAGCTCCTCGGCCAGCACCGCCTCGGAGGTGGGGTCCAGGCCGGAGCCGCCGAAGCGCTCGGGCCACGACAGGCCGACGAAGCCGCCGGCGCGCAGCTCCGCCTGCCAGGCGATCTGGGCCTGGATGCGGGCGTCGTACGCCTCGGGCGGCTCGCCCGGGTCGTGGTCGTCGAGCCAGGCGCGGATGCGCGTGCGCAGCTCCTCGTCGGCGGGGCCGAAGGAGAGCGTGGGGGCGGGGAACGTGTCGAGCATCATGGAGCCACCTCGAGGCCGCGGGTTGCCAGGACGGGCGCGATCTCGCCGATCCCGTCGAAGCCCTCGCCGAGCGTCTGGCCCGCGAGGTGGCGGGCGTGGATGCCCTCCACGATCACCGCGAGCTTGAAGTGGGCGAAGGCGATGTGGAAGTCGAGGTCGTCCAGGGCCCAGCCGGTCTGCTCGCGGTAGGCGGCGATGACCTCGTCGCGGCGCAGGAAGCCGGGCTCGGCCATGATCGCGTGGACGCCGGAGGCGAACGTCTCGCCGGGCTGGCCCCAGTACATGAGGAGCATCCCCAGGTCGGCGAGCGGGTCGCCCAGCGTGGCCATCTCCCAGTCGAGCACGGCGGTGATGCGGCCGGGGTCGGCGGGATCGAGCAGGACGTTGTCGATGCGGTAGTCGCCGTGGAGGATCGACGCGCGAGCGCTGGCCGGGACGTTGGCGCTGAGCCGCCGCCCCAGCTCGTCCAGCGCGGGCAGCGCGCGCACGCGGCTGCGCTGGAGCTGGTCGTGCCAGCGGGCGACCTGCCGCTCGACGTAGCCGTCGGGCCGGCCGAAGCCCTCCAGGCCGAGCTTCGCGTAGGGCGCGGCGTGCAGGCGGCCGAGGGTCTGCACCAGGGTCAGCGAGCAGGCGCGGGCCTGCTCCGGCGTCAGGTCGACGTCCGCGACCTCGCGGATCACCCTGCCCGGGGCCCGGTCCATCACGTAGAACGGCGCGCCGATCACGTCCTCGTCCTCGCACAGCGCGATCGCCCGGGGGACGGGCACGTCGCTGCCGTCCAGGGCGCGCAGCACCTTGTACTCGCGCGGCATGCTGTGGGCGGTCGGCAGCCGGTCGCCCAGCGGGGGGCGGCGCAGGATCCACTCACGGCCGGAGCCGTCGCGCAGCACGTAGGTGACGTTGGACTTGCCGCCCGACAGCAGCTCGGCGGTCAGCCGGTCGGGGTGCTCGACGTCCAGCGCGCCGGCCAGCCAGGCGCCGGCGCGGTCCAGGTCCAGCCCCTCGGGGGACGTCGCGCCGGCCACGTCAGATGTTGCGGGCGTTGACGCCGGTCGACGGCGACAGCGTGGCGCCGGTGACGTACTTCGCCTCGTCGGAGGCCAGGAAGAGCACGGAGTCCGAGACGTCCTCGGGCTCCACGTAGGGCACGGGGATCACGTTGACGCTGGCGAACGCGGGCAGCGCGTCCTCCTTCGTGGGGTGCTCCAGGTCGGGCCGGAACAGCCGGTACGAGGCGTCGTTGTGCATCATCGTCGTGTTCACCGAGCTCGGGCAGACGATGTTCGCGGTGATGCCGTGGGGCGCCAGCTCGGCGGCCACCGACTTCACGAAGCCGATCAGCCCCCACTTGGCGGCGGCGTAGTGGGAGAGGTTCTCCCAGCCGGCGCGGCCGGCCATCGAGGACGTGGCGACGATGCGGCCGGAGCCGCGCTCGACCATGTGGGGGACGACGGCGCGCACGGCGTGGAAGACGCCGTTCAGGTTCACGTCGATCATCTCCTGCCACACGTCGGCGGGCATGCCGTCGATGGGGTGGAAGGTGCAGATGCCGGCGTTGGCGGCGAGCACGTCGATCCGGCCGAGGGCGTCGAGCCCGGTGGCCACGGCGGCGTCCACCGCGGCGGCGTCGCGCACGTCGGCGGCGCAGGCGACGGCGCGCCGGCCCTGGGCCTCCACGAGGCGCACGGTCTCGGCCAGATCGTCCGCGCCGGCCGTCGGATAGGGCACGGTGGCCAGCGCGACCTCGGCGGGGAGGTCGAGCAGCACGACGTCGGCGCCCTCGGCGGCGAAGCGCACCGCGTGCGACCGACCCTGTCCGCGCGCGGCGCCCGTGATCATCGCCACCTGTCCCTCGAACCGTCCCATCGCCGGGCTCCTAGCTCGCGTTCCGGGCGTTCCAGCCGAGCGCGACGGGCAGCGCCTCGCCGGTCACGTACTTGGCCTCGTCGGACGCGAGGAAGAGCACGGCGTCGGACACGTCGTTCGGCTCGACCCACGGGATGGGGATCGGGTTCTGCGCGGTGTAGGCGCGCTTGACGTCCTCCATGTCGAACGTGTCCTGGCCCGGCAGGAAGATCCGGTAGAACGCCTCGTTCTGGATCATCGCCGTGTCGACCGACGTCGGGCACACCGCGTTGACGGTGATCCCCCGGTCGGCGACCTCGAGCGCCAGGCTCTTGACCAGGCCGATGACGCCCCACTTGGCGGCGACGTAGTGGCCGATGTTCGGGGAGCCCTGGCGGCCGACGATCGACGACGTGGCGACGATGCGGCCGGAGCCGCGCTCGACCATGTGGGGGACGACCGCGCGCAGCGAGCGGAAGACGCCGCTGAGGTTGATGGCGATCATCGTGTCCCACATGTCGTCGCTCATCTCGGCGATCGTGGAGATGCTGCCGATGCCCGCGTTGGCGGCGAGCACGTCGATGCGGCCGAACGCGTCGAGGCCGGCGGCGACGGCGGCGTCGACCTGCGCGGTCTCGCGCACGTCCACGTCGCAGGTGATCGCGCGGCGGCCCGTCGCCTCCACGAGCCGCGCCGTCTCGGCCAGCTCGTCGCTGGTGCCCATCGGGTACGGGACGCTGGGCAGCTCGGTGCCGGGCAGGTCGCAGAGGATCACGTCCGCGCCCTCGGCGGCGAAGCGCACCGCGTGCGAGCGCCCCTGTCCGCGGGCCGCCCCGGTGACCATCGCCACCTGGCCTTCGAATCGTGCCGGTCGTGCGCTCATGTCTTCCTCTCCCGCGCGCTCTTGACGTCGCGCAACTCGGCCACGGCCTTGCGGACCTCCTCGCCTCCCAGCGAGAACGTCTGCATCTCCAGCGCGACCGAGTAGTCCAGGGTCGTCGCGGCCGTGGCGGACAGCAGCTGGTTGATCGCGCGCTTGGTGTAGCGCACGGCCATCGTCGGCATCGCGCGGAAGCGCTCGGCCACCTCGGTGGCGCGGGCCAGCGCGGTGCCGGTGGGGACGATCTCGGTGACCAGGCCGATGCGCTCGGCCTCGACCGCGTCGATCCAGTCCCCGGTCATCAGGTACCGCTTGGCGCGGGTGATGCCCACGGCCATCGGCCAGATCAGCGTGCCCCCGTCGCCGGCGGCGAGCGCCGCCTTGATGTGCCCGTCGGCGATCTTGGCGTCCTCCTCCATGATCACGTAGTCGGACAGCAGCGCGAACATCAGGCCGGAGCCGGTGGCGGGCCCGTTGATCGCGGCGACCATCGGCTTGTCCATCTCGATGTGCGCGCGGACCAGTTCGCGGACCTGGACCTGCAGTTCGGCGAGCATGTCGGGGTCGCGGGTGAGCTGGTCCATCCACTCGTACGTGGCGCCGACGGAGAACGCGCGGCCGGCGCCGTGGAGCAGGCCGACCTCGATGCGGTCGTCGGCCGCGATGTCCCGCAGGATGGTGGCGAACTCCCCGTGGTCCTGGGCGTTGCACGCGTTCATCCGCTCGGGCCGGTTGATCATCACCGACCCGATGCCGTCCTCGATCGTGACGTCGAAGAACGAGTAGCGGGAGGAGTCCAGGGCTGTGGTCATGCCGTCCTTCGGGGGAGAGACCGGGGCGCGGTGCCGTAGACGTCACGGGTGACCGCCTTGGCGGCGAGCGAGAGGCGGCTGCCGATGAAGGGCATCGTCTTCGACTTGATCAGCGACGCGAAGCCGGTGACCACGAGCAGCAGCGCCGGGTCGCCCGAGGGCGTCAGCACGGCGGTGCCGACCGCGTTGTGGCCGTCGAAGTACTCGCCGAAGCTGGTGGAGTAGCCGCGCGCGCGGGTCTTCTCCAGCTCCTTCTTGAAGTCCATGTAGCCGGTGATCGAGGTGTCCGATCGGGCGGGGAGGCCGTGGAGCGTGAGCATCTGCTCGATCTCCTCCTCGTCGCACCACGCGTAGAACGCCTTGGCCAGCACCGCGCCGTTCGGGGGGAAGCGGTCCCCGATCGAGGCGGTCACCTTCAGCCGCCGCGTGCCCTCCGCCTTGCCGACCACGATGAAGCTGTCGTCGGCGCCCTTGCGCAGGATGAGGCAGACCTGGCCGACCTCCTTGGCCACGCGCGCGGCGTGGACCTGGGCGGCCTGCAGCAGGTGGCCGTGGCTGTCGACCATCGAGGCCAGCTCGACCAGGCCCATGCCCAGCCGGTAGTGGCGGGTGTCGGGGTCGTAGGCCAGCAGCGCGCCGTCGGTCAGCGTGCGCAGGATGTTGAAGCAGGTGCTGCCGTTGATGCCCAGGTCGCGGGCGATCTCCGTCATCGACTGCGGCTCGTTGCCCTGCTCCTGGAAGTGCCGCATGATCGTGATCGCGTGGACCACGGCCGGGACTCCCGGGCGCTTGGGCTCCTCCGTCTGCTCGGTCGCGTCAGCTTCTCGCCCCACGTTGCTCTCCTCCCGCGTCGGCACAGGACGATCCTGTTCCTCCCCCCATCGTTTCGCAATGCGCTTCTCCCTGGAGAAGTCGATTGTCGGGACGGGTGCGGCCGCCCCATGCTGGGAGCCATGTGGGTCAAGCAGCCGCTCGGGATCGCCCGGGCTCGGAGGTCGTCATGCCGGAAGCCGTGATCGTCGAAACCGTGCGCACGCCGATCGGCCGTGCCTTCAAGGGATCGCTGAGGGAGATGCGCTCCGACGACCTGGGCGGGCACGTCATCCGCGCCCTGATGGAGCGGGTGCCCGAGCTGCCGCCGGGGGACATCGTCGACGTCATCTGCGGCACCGCGAACGAGTCGGGCGAGCAGGCGATGAACCTCGGGCGCCTGGTCGGCGCCCTCGGCGGGCTGCCCGACGTCGTCGCCGGCACCACCGTCAACCGCTTCTGCGCCTCGTCGCTGCAGGCCGTGCGCATGGCCCACCACGCGATCGTCGCGGGCGCGGGCGACACGTTCGTCGCCGCCGGCGTGGAGTGCGTCAGCCGCGTGGCCGGCCGCGACTTCGAGGAGAGCGACAAGAACCCGCGCTTCACCGACCCGAGCCGTCCCGACTACGTCAACGACATGTACATCGTGATGGGCGAGACGGCCGAGAACGTGGCCGATCGCTGGGGCGTCTCCCGCGAGGACATGGACGCGATCGCGGTGCGCTCGCACACCCGCGCGCTGGCCGCGCAGGAGTCCGGCTTCTTCGCGCGGGAGATCGTGCCGGTGACGCTGCCCGACGGCACCGTGGTGGACAAGGACGACCACCCGCGCCCCGGCACGAGCATGGAGGGCCTGGCCGCGCTGAAGCCCGCCTTCCGCCCCGACGGCCGGGTCACCGCCGGCAACGCCTGCCCGCTCAGCGACGGCGCCGCCGCGGTCCTCATCACCTCGGCGGAGAAGGCGGCCGCGCTCGGCGTGCGCCCCCGGGCCCGCATCATCGCCTCCGCCGTCTCCGGCCTGGCGCCGGAGATCATGGGCGTCGGCCCGATCGAGGCCGTCGGCCGCGTGCTCGCCATGGCGGGCATGACGATCGACGACGTTGACGTGGTCGAGCTGAACGAGGCGTTCGCCGCCCAGGTCATCCCGGTGTGCAACGAGCTGGGGATCGACATCGACCGCCAGCTCAACCCGCACGGCGGCGCGCTGGCCCTCGGCCATCCGTTCGGCATGACCGGCGCCCGCATCATGGGGACGCTGCTCAACGACCTGGAGACCCTCGACGCCACCATCGGCCTCGAGACCATGTGCATCGGCGGCGGCCAGGGGATGGCCATGCTCGTCGAGCGCCTGTCCTAAGCCTTTCGAAGACACGAAGCGAGGAACACACGATGTGGGAGTTCTCGACGGAGCCCGAGTTCGAGGCGAAGCTCGCCTGGGCCAAGACGTTCATGGAGGAGGAGGTCTACGCGCTGGAGACGCTGGAGGGCGTCGACGAGGCGGGCTTCCAGCGGGTGCTCGACCCGCTGCGCGACAAGGTCAAGGAGCAGAACCTGTGGGCCGCGCACCTGCCGCCGGAGCTCGGCGGGCTGGGCTACGGCGCGGTCGAGCTGGGGCTGCTCAACGAGGTCACGGGACGCTCCCCGTTCGGCCCCACGGTGTTCGGCAGCCAGGCGCCCGACGCGGGCAACGCCGAGCTGATCGCCGCCGAGGGCACACCGGAGCAGAAGGAGCGGTGGCTGGAGCCGCTGCTCGCCGGTGAGCTGAAGAGCGCGTTCTCGATGACCGAGCCGGGCACCTCCGGCTCGGACCCGACGATGCTCGAGACGCGCGCCGAGCGCGACGGGGACGGCTGGGTGCTCAACGGCCGCAAGTGGTTCACCTCCAACGGCTCGGTCGCGGACTTCCTCGTCGTCATGGCCGTCACCGATCCCGAGGCGCGCCCCCACCAGCGCGCCTCGATGTTCATCGTCCCCACCGACATCCCGGGCGTGAACATCCTGCGGGACATCCCCACGATGGAGGACCCGACCGGCGTCCCCGGTCGCTTCCGGGCCGGCGGCTACGGTCACGCGGAGATCGTCTACGAGGACGCGCGCATCCCCGGCGACGCGCTGCTCGGCGGCGTGGGCGAGGGCTTCCTGCTCGCCCAGCGGCGCCTGGGCCCCGGGCGGATCCAGCACTGCATGCGCTGGCTCGGGCAGAGCCAGCGGGCGTTCGAGATGCTGTGCGAGCGGGCAGTGTCGCGCGTCACCCACGGCACCACGCTGGCCGAGAAGGGCGTCGTGCAGGCGTGGGTCGCGGACTCCGCGGCGGAGATCCTCGCCGCCCGCCTGATGACGCTCTACGCCGCGTGGCGGATCGACCAGGAGGGCGCCCGCGCGGCCCGCCAGGAGATCGCGATGATCAAGTACTACGGCGCGTCCGTGATGTACAACGTGATCGACCGCGCGCTCCAGGCCCACGGCGCGCTCGGCTTCTCCACCGACCTGCCGCTCGAGTCGATGTACCGCAACGCGCGCGCTGCCCGCATCTACGACGGGCCCGACGAGGTGCACCGCCAGTCGGTCGCCCGCCGGATCCTCGCCGGGTACGAGCCGCACACGGTTCCCACCGAGGACGTGCCGGCCCGCCGTCAGGACGCGGTCACGCGGTTCGCCGGCCTCCTGGACGACGCCACCGGCAACCTCTAGCCGATGGAGCTGGTCGCCGCTCCCGCCGCGTCGCGTGCGGCCCTGATCACCGGCGGGTCCGGCGGGATCGGGCTGGCCATCGCCCGCATGCTGGGCGAGGAGGGGTACGCCCTCACGGTGGTGGGGCGGCGGCCGGAGCAGGTCGAGGGCGCGGTGGCCAAGCTCGCCGACGCGGGCGCGGTCGTCCACGGGCTCGCCGACGACCTGACCCAGGAGGCGGCGGTGGTCGCCGCGGTGCAGGCCCACCGCGCGCGCTACGGCCGCCTCGACGTGCTCGTCAACAACGCGGGCACCGGCGCGGGGCAGGCGGTGGGGGAGATCTCCAGCCGTCACCTCGACCGCCAGATCGACCTCAACCTGCGCGCCACCGTGCTCGCCTACCGCGAGGCGGCGCCGCTGCTGCGGGCGGCGGGGGCGGAGCACGGGCGCGCGCTCGTCGTCAACACCTCGTCGCTGGCCGGCGTCGAGCCGCAGGCCTGGCTGTCGGTCTACTCCGCGACCAAGGCGGCGGTGATCGCCTTCACCCGGGCGATGAACCGCGAGCTGGCCGGGGAGGGCGTGCGCTCCTGCGCGCTATGCCCTGGAACGGTCGACACCGCGATGACCGAGTACCTCGACGTCGACCGCTCCGTGCTGATCGACCCGGCCGACCTCGCCGAGGTCGTGCGCATGCTGCTGCGCCTGTCGCCCGCCGCTCTGGTGGGCGAAGTGGTGATCGAGGGCGTCGCCGAGCTGCTCGCCGGGCCGCCGCCGGCGTAGCCGCTTCTGTCCTGCGAACGCGCTTGCCGGGAGCGGGCGCGGCGCGGGACCATCGCCGCCGCGCTCGCCCGGACGATGGGTCCGCGGGCATCACGCAGACGGAGGTTGGGAATGGGAGTGCTCGACGGCAAGGTAGCGATCGTCACGGGGTCGGCCCGGGGCATCGGACGGGCCACGGCGGAGCTGCTCGGGGAGCACGGGGCGAAGGTCGTCATCAACGACCTCGACGCCGACGTGGCCCAGCAGACGTCCGACGAGCTGCCCGGCGAGACGGTGGTGTTCGGTGGGGACCTCACGGCCTCCGGCGCGCCCGAGAAGCTCGTGCAGACGGCGATCGACGCCTGGGGCAAGATCGACATCATCGTCAACAACGCGGGCTACACCCTCGACGCGCCCGTGCACAAGATGAGCGACGACTGGTTCCAGAAGATGCTGGACATCCACGTCGTCGCGCCGTTCCGGATCGTGCGGGCCGCCGCGCCGCACCTGCGCGAGCCGGCGAAGAAGGAGCGCGAGGAGGGCGTCGAGGTCTTCCGCAAGATCGTCAACGTCACGTCGATCTCCGGCACGATGGGCAACGCCGGGCAGGCCAACTACGCGGCCGGCAAGTCCGCGGTCGTCGGCCTCACCAAGACGCTGGCCAAGGAGTGGGGCCAGTTCAAGATCAACTGCAACGCGGTCGCGTTCGGCTACGTGGAGACGCGCCTCACCGCCTCCAAGGACGAGGACAACGCGATGGTCATCGACGGGGAGCGCGTGCAGCTCGGCATCCCCGACCAGCTGCGCGGCATGGCAGCGATGGTCATCCCGCTCGGGCGCCCGTCGACCCCGGCCGAGGCGGCCGGCGGCGTGTTCTTCCTCTGCACGCCGTGGAGCGACTACGTGCACGGGCAGGTGCTCAACGTGACCGGCGGCAACGCCACCGGGATGACCACGTGAGCCAGCCGGGCTTCGGTCCGGACGATCGCGGCCTGGCGGCCCTGCTGGACCGCCAGGCCATCGTCGACCTGCTGCACGCGTACTGCCGCTGCTCGGACCGCAACGACTGCGTCGGCATCGCCGCCTGCTTCACCGACGACTGCCTGGCCGACTACGGGCCGGGCGTCGGGCCGCCGACGCGCGGCTCCCAGGCCCGGCACGACGACGCGCAGGCCGCGCTGAAGCTGTTCTCGGCGACGAGCCACCATCTGTCGAACGTCGTGGTCGCGTTCGACGGACCGGACGCGGCGGTCACGTCGAGCAACGTCTACGCCTGGCACCGGCCGGTGGCGCCGGGGCCGGACTGGCACCTGTGGGCCCAGTACCACGACCGCGTGGTGCGCACGGACGGCGGCTGGCGGATCGCCGAGCGGCGGATGCTCGTCGCCGGCTCCGACGGCTTTCCACCGGAATGGGGCTGGACGCCGACCGATCGCCTGCCGAGCCCGAGCTGACCGACTCGCCCGGCCGGCGGGGGCCGGTCAATATCCTCGGGCCCATGGAGCGGCTCTCGTGATCCAGCGCCTCGGCGACCTCGTGCCCGACGTCCATCCCGACGCCTGGGTGCACGAGCGGGCCACCGTGATCGGCGACGTGACGATCGGCCCCGGCAGCAGCATCTGGCCGGGCGCCGTGCTGCGCGGCGACTACGGCCCGATCCGGATCGGCGCGCGCACGAGCATCCAGGACAACGCCGTGATCCACGCCGACGGCGAGGGCACCACGATCGGCGACGGCTGCATCGTCGGCCACCTCGCGTTCGTGGAGAACGCCGTGGTGGGCGACGCCTGCCTGGTCGGCGTCGGCGCCCGCCTGCTCCCCGGCACCCGGCTGGACGACGGTGCGGTCGCGGCCGCCGGCGCCGTCGCGGTCGGCGTCCACGTGCCGGCCGGCCACCGCGCCCAGGGCGTCCCGGCCAAGGTCGTCCCCACCGACGGCCCCGGCCGGGCGTACGTCGAGGAGGGCGCGCGCCGCTACGAGGAGATGGCCCGCCGCCACCGCGACGACGCCGCTCCGGCCTAGCCCCCTCTTGCGTCGAGCCCCACCTCAGTCCCGCTGAGCGGGATCGAGGTGGGGCTCGGCGGCTCCCTCGCGCAGGCGGTCGCGCAGCTCGGTGCGGCGGATCTTGCCGCTGACCGTCTTGGGCAGCTCGTCCACGAAGTGGATCTCGCGGGGGTACTTGTAGGGCGCGGTGAGGGTCTTGGCGTGGTCCTGCAGCTCGGCCGCCAGCGCGTCGCTCGGCGCATGGCCCTCGGCCAGGATCACGAACGCGGTGACGATCTGCGTGCGCTCCGGGTCGTCCTTGCCGACCACCGCCGCCTCGAGCACCGCCGGGTGCTCGACCAGCGCGGACTCCACCTCGAACGGGCCGATCCGGTAGGCCGAGGAGGTGATGACGTCGTCGTCGCGCCCCTCGAACCACAGGTAGCCGTCGGCGTCCCGCCACGCCTTGTCGCCCGTGTAGTACCAGCCGTCGCGGAGCGTGTTCGCGGTGGCCTCCTCGTCCCGGTGGTAGCCGTCGAACAGGCCGAGGGGGCGCCCCTCGCCGACGCGGACCGCGATGTTGCCGACCTCGTCGTCGGCCGTCCGCGTCCCCTCGTCGTCCAGGACGTCGACCGTCCAGCCGGGGGCGGGCCTCCCCATCGAGCCCGGCCGCACGGGAACGGCGCGGAAGTTGGCGACGAGCAGGGTGGTCTCCGACTGCCCGTAGCCGTCGTACACGGTCAGCCCGCCGGTGCCCTCGCTCCACGCGCGGATCACCTCGGGGTTGAGCGGCTCGCCCGCGCTGGTGCAGTGGCGCAGCCCGGACAGGTCGTGCCGGGAGAAGTCGGCCTGCACGAGCAGCCGGTACAGCGTCGGCGGCGCGCAGAACGAGGTGATCCCGGCCCGGGCGATGATGTCCAGCACGGTGTCGGCGTCGGGCCGGCCGAGCGCGACCTGCACCACGGTCGCGCGCTCGTGCCACTGGCCGAACAGGCCGCCCCAGGCTGCCTTGGCCCAGCCGGTGTCCGTCACCGCCCAGTGGCGATCGCCCCGGCGCAGGTCGTGCCAGAAGCGCGCGGTGCCCACGTGGCCGAGCCCGTAGGAGGCCGGGTGCAGCACCATCTTCGGGTAGCTCACCGTCCCGCTGGTGAAGAAGAGGATCATCGGATCCGTGGCCGCGGTGGGGTCGGTCGGTGTGGCTCCGTCCCCGGCGGCCGTCGTCAGCGCGTCGAAGCCGGTCCACCCGTCGGGCACCGTCTCGCCGGTCACGAGCCGGTGGCGCAGGCTGGGCAGGGGCTCGGCCACCGCATCGACCTTGGCCGCGCTCGGCGCGTCGGTGATCGCCACGACGGCATCGGCGCTGCGTACCCGGTAGGAGATGTCGCGCGCCGTGAGCAGGTTGGGCGCGGGCATCGCGATCGCGCCGATCCGGATGGTGCCGAGCATCGCGGCGTACCAGGCGGGCCCGCGCGGCAGCATGATGAACACGGGGTCGCCCTTGCGCACGCCGAGGTCGAGGAGGGCCCGGGCCGCGCGGCGCGACTCCGCGGCGAGCTCGCTGACCGTGTGCTCGGCGATCGTCTCCCCGGTCGGCCCGAGCGACACGAGCGCGAGGTCGTCCGGGGCCTCGGCGGCCCACGCCTCCACGATGCCCAGCACGGGGTTGAACCGGGCGGGGACGTCGACGGCGAACGACGCGCGCTCCTCCTCGTAGTCCACCAGGCGCGGCGGTGCGGAGCGGTCGGGTCGGGGGCTCGGTGCGGGCAAGGTCTCTCTCCTCCAGGGTGCCTCGCTCAGGCTACCGCCCGACCGCGAGCCGTCTGACGCCTCAGCCGCCGTCGGACGCGCGCGCCCAGGCGACGACCGTCTCGGCGGCGATGCGTGCGCGGCACCTCGACGACGTGGGTCGCCAGAGACGACTTGATGGCCTTCTCGATCGACTGCTGGACGTGGAACCCGACGACGTCGTCCGTCTGACGAGGATCAGCGGCCAGGGTGCGGGCGGCATTGAGGTCGGAGGTCGCCTTGCGCAACAGCAGGGCGGCGACCTCGCGCTGATCAGGTGTGGGCAAGCTCCCGGCCCTCGCGCAGCGCGCGTTCGATCATCGTGCCCTTGACCGCCTTGCGGCGCTCGGCTCGATCCCGGTCCATGACGAGCACATCGATCGGCACGCCGAGTCCACGGAGCTCACTGCGGAGCCGGGCGGCCTCCGCGATCGCGTCGAGCACGTCGGGCTCGATCACCAGGACGTCGAAGTCCGACCCCGCGTCGGCATCTCCGCGAGCGTGCGAGCCGAACAGGATCACGCGCGAGTCCGGCGGAGCGACGCGCGAGAGCCGCGTGCCGATCTCCTCGATGACCTCGGTCGGCGTCATGCGAAGGACGGTAGCCGATCGCGACCCGCGCTCCGGCACGATCGTCGCCGCCAGATCCGGAAATCCGCCCCCAACTCCCGCCGAGCCCCACCTCAGTCCCGCTCAGCGGGATCGAGGTGGGGCTCGGCGGGAAAGTCGTCCCCCTACGCCGCCGCGACCTCTTCGGCCACGGCGACCGACTCCGCCGACGGCGGGGCCTGGGGGCGCAGGCTGGGGAGGAGGATGCGGGCGGCGATGGCGCCGGCCAGCGCGATCCCGACCGCGACGAGGAACCCGTTCTGGTAGCCGTGGGTGAGCGCCTCGGCGTTCAGCTCGGGCACGCCGTGGGTCGTCGCGTACGAGGCGGTGGCCGACGCGGCGATGCTGGTGAGCACGGCGAGGCCGAGCGCGCCGCCCATCTGCCGGGAGGTGTTGACCAGGCCGGAGGCCAGGCCCGCGCGCTCGGGCGGGACGCCGGCCACCGCGGCGATCGTCACGGGGACGAACGACAGGCCCATGCCCAGCGCGGCGAGCACGGAGGGGCCGAGCACGTCGCCGGCCCAGCTGCCGTCGGCCGACACCTGGGTCAGCCACAGCGAGGCGACGGCGATCAGCCCGAGGCCGAGCACGAGCATCGTGCGGCCGCCGAAGCGGGCGATCAGGCGCGGGGCCATCGTCGCCGTCGCGGCGAGCGTGCCGGTCATCGGCAGGAAGGCCAGGCCGGCGTCCAGCGGGGACAGGCCGAGCACCTGCTGCATGTACAGGGAGAGGAAGTACCAGAGGGCGAACATCGCGCCGCCCATGGCCAGCACCACGATGTTGGCGCCCGACAGCGTGCGGGAGGCGAAGATCGACAGCGGGACCAGCGGGGCCTTGGCCCAGCGGCTCTCGATGAGGAGGAACAGCCCGAGCAGCGCGAGGCCGACGCCGATGCCGCCGAGGACCTCGATCGAGCCCCAGCCGTGCTGCTCGATGCTGACGATGCCGAGCACGAGCGCGATGAGGCCGACGGTCAGCGACACGGCGCCCGCCGCGTCGAAGTGGCGGTGCTCGAGGCTGCCCCTGCTCTCGGTGACGTAGCGCCAGGCGACGGGCACGAGGATGAGGCCGATCGGCACGTTGACGAGGAGGATCCACCGCCAGCTCAGCGCGTCGGTGAGCACGCCGCCGACGAGCGCGCCGGCCGAGCCGCCACCGGCCGCCACCGCGCCCCAGATGCCCAGCGCCTTGTTGCGCTCCGGGCCCTCGGCGAACGTGGTGGTGATGATCGACAGGGTCGCGGGGGCGACGATCGCGCCGCCCAGGCCCTGCAGGCCGCGGGCCGCGATCAGCAGCGTGCCGCTCGTCGCCAGCGCGCCGAGCAGGGATGCGGCAGAGAAGACGGTGACGCCGATGAGGAACATCCGCTTGCGGCCCAGGAGGTCGCCGGCCCGGCCGCCGAGCATGAGGAAGCCGGCGAACGTGACGGTGTAGGCGCTGACCACCCACTGCAGGTCCGTCTCCTCGAAGTGGAGCGCGGTGCGGATGGACGGCAGCGCGACGTTCACGATCGACACGTCGAGGATGACCATGAACTGCGCGGCGCAGGCGATCAGGAGGACGAGGCCGGGCTTGCTGGGACGGCGAGATGACATTTCGCCAGCCTAGCAAAGAAGTTGCGCAAGCAACTATCTCGTCATCACGTGCGGACTTCGGCCGGCGGCCGGCGCGCTCGGGACGCTCAGCGGGTGAGGACGTCGACCAGGCCCGGGAAGCGGGCGTCGAGGTCGTCCCGTCGCAGCGAGATGAGGCGCAGCGTCCCGTCGGCCCGGCTGCGGGTCACGCCCGCCTCCCGCAGCAGGCGCATGTGGTAGGAGCCGGTCGACGCGGGGAGGCCCAGTTGGCCCGACAGGTCGCTGCACCTGCGCTCCTCCCCGTCGGCGAGCAGCCGGACGAGGTCCAGCCGCAGCGGGTCGCCGACCACGCGCATGATCGTGGCGAGGTCGAGGGCCGAGGCGTCGGGGTGGGGGATCTTCTCGGTGCGGACGTGAGCCGTCATGCGTTCCATGATACAACTCTTTCAAGCTTCCAAGAACTTGGAAATACAGAAGGAGCGCGCTCCCGTGTCGACCACCACCCTCGCCACCCCCATCGCCGACGTCGCCCGGCGGACCGTCTCGCCCCGCCTGGCCTACGCGCTGGTGGCCGGCGTGATCGGCCTGTGCCTGTTCGCCTCCGGCACCCCGTCGCCGCTCTACGGCACGTACCGCGAGCTGTGGGGCTTCTCGCCGCTCGTCCTCACGCTCGTCTACGCGACCTACGCGTTCGGCGTGCTCGCGTCGCTGGTCCTCGCCGGCCGCGTGTCCGACGAGCTGGGCCGCCGCCCGGTGCTCGTCCTCGCGCTCAGCGGGCTGATGGCCTCGACGGTCCTGTTCACGCTCGCCGACTCGGTCGCCTGGCTGTTCGTGGCCCGCGGGCTGCAGGGCGTCGCCACCGGCCTGGCCCTCGGCGCCGCGAGCGCCGCGATGCTCGACCTCCACCCGCGGCGCGACAGCGCCGGCGTCGCGCTCGCCAACGGCGTGGTCAGCACCGCGGGGATGGGGCTCGGCGTGCTCGTCTCCGGCCTGATGGTCGAGCTGCTGCCCGCCCCGCGCGTGCTGCCCTACGTGCTGCTCGCCGTGCTGTTCGCGATCACGCTGGCCGGCGCGCTGCGGATGCCCGAGCCCGTCACCCCGAGCACCACGCGCCTGCGCCTCACCCCGCAGCGCCCGAGCGTCCCGCCCGTCGCCCGCCGGCCGTTCTTCCTCGCCGCGCTCGGCGTGCTCTCCTCCTGGTCGATCGGCGGCCTCTTCCTCTCGCTCGGCCCGCAGCTGGCCGGCTCGCTCTTCCACACCACCAACCACCTGGTGGCCGGCGTCGCGGTGTTCGCCCTGGCCGGCTCGGCCGCGGTGGCCCAGCTCGCGTTCGGCCGCGGGCGGCCGTGGCTGGGCGCCGCGCTCGGCTCGGTCGCGCTGTCGGTGGGGATGCTGCTGATCGTGGCCGCGTCGGCGACCGGCTCCAGTGCGCTGTTCCTGCTCGGCGCGGTGGTCGGCGGGTCGGGGTTCGGCGTGGCGTTCCTCGGTGCGCTGCGCGTCCTGTCCGCGGCGATCCCACCGGAGCACCGCTCCAGCGTGATGTCCGCGTTCTACGTGGTCGCCTACGCGTCGCTGTCGCTGCCCGCGGTGCTGGCCGGCATCCTCGTCACGCCCCTCGGCCTGCAGCCGACGTTCGAGCTCTTCGGCAGCGTCATCGCCGTCCTGGCCCTCGGCGTCGCCTTCGAGGCCTGGCGCCAGCGGCCGCGGCCAGACGCCGCCACCATCTCCTGACCGTCGGTCAACAAAGGTGTAACCCCGCGTGTCCCGGGGCGTACCCAGGGCATGGACATCCTCCTTCTCATCATCGCGGTGCTGGCGGCGATCTTCGGTGCGGCGGCCTTCGGCTTCGCCCCCGTGGACGCCGTGGGCAGCACCCGGGAGCCGGAGCTGGTCGGGCTGATCGCGGTGCTCGCCGCCGCGCTGATCCCGCTGGCCCTGGTGTTCCTGTGGGCCCTGGCCGTCTTCAGCTGTCACGGAGGCTACGAATGCCCGATCTGATCCTGCCCGACCGCTACGCGCGGCGCCTGGAGATCGCGGTGGCCTTCCTGGGCGTCGCGGTGCTCGCGCTCGCCTGGGGCTCCGTGCTCGTGCTCGAGCTCGGCTACGGGACGACGATCTGCGCCGACACCGAGCGGGCCGCCAACCGCGCCCT
>Ga0164241_10001673_pt1 | contig 26329 bp, 27 predicted proteins | sample OricomyardsoilBY_FD_108780 | JGI IMG/M metagenome (GOLD analysis project Ga0164241, IMG submission 108780) | Backyard soil microbial communities from Emeryville, California, USA - Original compost - Back yard soil (BY) | ecosystem: Environmental > Terrestrial > Soil > Unclassified | place: USA... | reverse complement strand
GCTGCCGCGCGGGCGTTGTCCCGCAGGTGTGCGGGGTTCGCCGTGCCGACGATGGTCGTGGACATGTCGGGGTTGGAGATCGTGAAGCGCAGCATGAACTCCATCGGGGTCATGTCGCCAAGCAGGTCCTTCACCTCGGCCTCGCGCCAGCGCCTGCGCCTGGCGCGGAAGCCGCGCTGCAGGACGACCGGATACTCGTCGATCACCGACTCATCTTTCACGATGACGCCGCGCGCAACGCCGCCGCGGACCACGACGCCGGCACCGGACTGTGCCGCCCGGTGGATGAGCGCCTCGTGCTCGCGCTCGACCAGTGAATAAGGTGCCTGGATGACATCGAACACGCCCATCGCAATGTGGTCGGCGAGATCCGGCATGGTGCTGGAGATGCCGATGAAGCGCACCAGCCCCTCCTTCCTGAGCGCCTCGAGCTCGGCCACGGAATCGTGTTCTTCGAGCACTGCGCGCGACGGGCTGATATGCAACTGCACGACGTCGAGGTAGTCAGTACGCATGCGCGCCAGGCTCTGCTCGACGCCGGCGCGGATGTTCCCGCGCGTGAATGAATGGGGCTTGCGTTCGGCATGCGGCACTTCGACCGGTTCGATGGGGCAACCGCATTTGCTGGCCAGGAAGAACTCTGTGCGCCGATGGGCGAGGTGCTGGCCGATCAGCTCCTCCGAATAGCCGTAATCGGGCGAGGTGTCGATGTAGTTGATGCCGCAGTCGAGCACGCCATGGAGAATCGTGCTGGCCTCGGCGGGTGACAGCCGCGGAAAGTGGTCGGTGCCGCGCAGCTCCATGGCGCCGTAGCCGAGCCTGGTCACGCTCAGGCCGGTGCGTCCGAGTGTGGAGGTTGGCAGCATGGTCCTGTGTGCGCGCTACGCCTGCAGGTAGCAGACGCCGAAGTTTGCACGCGATTGCTGTTGCCGTTCCGTGGCCAGCCCGCGCCCGGCATTGGCAAAGCAGCGAAATCTCATTGGCCGCAGCCAAGCTGTCGCATCACGCTCGAAACGAGCGCTGCGGGATTGCCTGCGCCAGCTGCGCTGCGCCACGCGATCACGCCGTCGGGCCGCAGCAGCAGCGCGTCACCCGCATTCAGCCCGATTGACCCACCGACCTGCGCGCCGAGTGCCACGCATGGCATGCCCAGCGCAGTGGCCGCGTCATGCCATGCGCCCGACTCCGGCCCGGTCAGCAGCGTGAAGCTTCCCGCGGCCAGATCCACGGTGGATTGGTCTGGATCCAGCCACGCATGCGCGAGGCGCGTTCCCGGCCGGCCGCTGGGGTGCTCCGGTGCTTCGACCAGTGCGCCCTCATCGGCTTCGGCGAGCACGGCGCCAGATCGATAGATCGCGCCGAGTTCGATGGCGGTATCGGCAAGCGGGGCGGGCAGGTCATTCGCCGGCAGCGTGGGATCGACGCGCTGCACATAGCGCAGGTAGGCCTGCTCCACGGTCAGGTGCGCAATGGGCCGGCGCTCTGCGTCGTAGCTGTCGAGCAAAGCGGGCAGTGCCCGGCCCTGCAACACCAGCGCCAGCTTCCACGCCAGGTTGTGTACATCGGCGACGCCGGTGTTGCCGCCAAAGCCGCCGGTGGGCGGCATCTGGTGGGCGCTGTCGCCGGCGAGAAAGACCCGCTCGTGCCGGAAGGTGGCCGCGGTGGATGCCGTGGCTGTCCAGTACTGCACATTCTGGATGCTCACCGGAAAGTCCGGCGCCACGCCCAGCGCCGCGCGCACGAGTTCCATGCATTCATCGGTTGAGAGTTCGCGCTCCAGCTTGCGCTCGCGTCTGCCCGTGGCATCGAACGTGGCGAACACCGCCAGGAAGCCCGCATCACCAGTGATGGAGAAGCGGAAGAAGGCCAGCTGGCGCGGTTGCTTCACGTAGACCACGCTGAGATTCCGGCCGCGCAGCAGCGCGCGTACGTCCGCGCGGAAGTAGATGGTGGCGCAATGCGCGAATTCGCCGCGCCCGACGAGCGGTATCCCCAGCGCTTGCCGGACCTTGCTGTGTGCCCCATCCGCCGCGATCAGGTATTGCGCGCGGATCTGCTGCACGGGTCCGCCGTCGCGGGGGCGAATCGTGGCGTCGATGCCGTGCCCGTCCTGCGAGAAATCCACCAGTTCGGTGGCAAAGCGAAGCTCGGAGCCGAGTTCGGCCGCCCGCTGCCGCAACACCGGTTCCAGACCAACCTGCGTGATGAACAGGCGACGGGTGGGGCTCAGCGCCTCGACGCCTTCATTGAAGTTGGAGTAGAAGCTGGCCAGTTCGCGCCCGCCCAGCGTGTCGACGGCGATGATGGCGCCGTTCTGCACGAACTCGCGCTCCGCCGCCTGCTCGACCTGCTCCTGCAGACCGATGCTGCGGAAGATCTCCAGCGTGCGCTGGTGAAACGATGCTGCGCGCGGATGGATGGCGGTGCCGTGATGACGCTCGATCAGGAGGGTGCGCACGCCATGGCGCGCCAGCAGCGCGGCAGCCGACAATCCGACCAGGCTGCCGCCGACGATCAGGACCGGAGCTTGTTGCGTCACGTTTCCACCCCCTGATGCCCCCAGCGATGCTAGACGGGACCTGCGGCGATGTCACAAAAAAAACCCGACGAACCAGTGGTCCGTCGGGAGAGGGGGGTCTGTCAGCGAATAATGGCTACTTCAGCGGCTTGAACTGGTAGTGCTGCCCGCCGAGCGAGGCTTCGTACATGGCGCCGCCCTTCACGATGTTGAACACCGCCATGCCGTTCTCGTACTTGCCGGTGGTGGTGGCGTCGTTCTTGGTCACGCTGGCCGATGCCGATGCACCCGTGGTGCCGGCTTCGGCCGTGGCACCGGTGGTGATCAGCACGGCGCTCGCGCCGGCGCTGAACTCGAAGTCGTGGTCGGTGAACTTGTCGAACGCGGCCTTGTTCTCGAAGAAGATGATCTGGCTGTAGGCCTGCGCGCCGGCCTGCAGGCCGACACTGAGGCGCGTTACCGTGGCATCGCCCACGTATGCACCATGCACGTACACCTTGCCATCGCCGTGGGCGGCGCCGAGAACCAGGCCTGCCTTGCCGATGGTGGGGAATACGGCATAGCCGTAGCTGGTGTTGAAGAAGCCTGCGCTCTCACCGGCGGATTGAAAGTCATGAACCGCGCCCTTGTAGGCGTCGGCGGAGGCGGTGGCGGCTGCCAGCGCGAGAAACGCCGCAGCCAGAAGGGTCCTGGTCGCTTTCATGTCTGTCTCCAGGTGGCAATCGATTTTTCCTGGAGAGACGATGCCGGATCGGTCCGGCCGCAGGCAGTCCTGCAAGCCCTGTCGGCTTGCAGGACGATGCCTACGTGTTGGCCCGCGCCCCGCGCGGTGCGGGGCGTATCAGCCAGCCGGCTTCGGCCAGGCGAACTCGGGACGCAGTCCGCTGTAAACGGGGCGTCCGTCCTTGGGGGCGGGATAGCCCTTGGTCTCGTCCCAGAATGCGTGATAGGTGGCCTTGGGGAAGGCCGCGTCGTCGTAGCCCATGACATTGGGCACGGCCACGCGAATGCGCTTCTGCTTGTCGTCCAGCATCAGCACCGCGCCACAGTCGGTACACAGACAGATTTCCAGCGGGCCATTGGGGTTGTCCTTGTTGAAAGGCACGCGCTTCATCTTTTCGGGGTGATCGGCCTTCACGTCACCGTGCTTGAAGAACGCCACATGGGTGGTGTGCTGCCCGGTCACCGTTTTGCAGACGTTGCAGTGGCACTCGTGGTTGTCGATGGGCTCCGCCATTGCCGTAACGTGTACGTGAGCGCAGCCGCCTTTGTAAGTCGCCATCAGATTCCCTCCCGGCATTCATTGTTTTGGGCCGGCCCCAATCATGCGCCAAAAGGCTCGCGCTGCCGAGGGTTCCGGCCTAGGATTCGGGAGCAAAAGGGGGGCATACCATGCCATCGTTCCGGAAAGTCCTGGCGCTGTGCGTCGCAGCCTCTGTCGCGGCAGTAGCCAGCGCACATCACAGCTTCGCGCCTTACTTCGACAGCAAGAAGCCGGTCAGCATCACCGGCAAGGTGACGGAATTCGAAGCGCGCAATCCGCACAGTTATCTGCACGTCGCGGCAGTCGATGAGAACGGCAGGACGCAGGAGTATGTCTGCGAATCCAATGGCTTCACGCAGCTCTCGCGCAATGGCATCACGCCGCAGATGTTGAAACCCGGTACCGAAGTGCGGCTCACCGGGTCACAGTCCCGTACCGACCCGCACCGATGCTTCTTCACCGATGTGTACTTCCCCGATGGCCGGACCTTGAACGTGAATGGCCGCGCTGGCCCCGCGGCACCGCCGGCCGGCCCCGCGCGTACCGACATCACCGGTGCCTGGCTGCTGGCCCCGGCGCCGGGCCGCAGCACCAGCGGGCCGCAGCCGATGATGGATTCCCTCACCAGCGCGGGCAAGGCGGCCGTCGCCAAGTACGACCCGTTCAAGGACGACCCGGTGTTCCGCTGCGACCCGGTGGCGGTGCGCCGCGTGTGGGGCGCGCCCGGCACGCCGCTGTCGATCACGCGCGAGAAGGATCGCGTGATCCTGCGGCACGAATGGATGGACGTGGAGCGCATCGTGTACCTGAATCAGCGCGAGCATCCGAAGAATGGGCCGCGCACTTCGCTGGGTCATTCCATCGGCCACTTCGAGGGCGACACACTGGTGATCGAAACCGGCAATTACGCGGCCGGTGTGCTGAACCAGTACGTCGAAACGCCCGGCCAGCCCACGCGCGGCCTGCTGCATTCGGCTCAGCTCACCACGGTGGAACGCGTGCATCTGGACGCGGCGCGCCAGCGCCTGGTGGTGGAGATCAACCTGAAGGATCCCGAGTACCTGACGAAGGATTTCGATCTGCCGCCGCTGGAATACGCGCCCTCGGACCTGACGCTGGAGCCGTTCAACTGCACGCCTGAAGGTCGGGACGGACCCACCGGGAAGTGACGCGGGAGAAGGGCACGCTGCGCGGGCACGCCCCGGCCGGCGCCGAACACGACCCGGCGGTGCGGCTGCGCCGCGGAGTCACGGTGCTGGTGGGCATCGTGATGCTGGCGGATCTGGTGCTGACCATCACCGGGGGGCAGTGGCTCAATGCCTTCGTGCCCGTGGTGATCATGTGCATCACCCTGGCGCCCGTGCTGCTGGGCGAGCGGCTGCCGGTGCACATTCCCGCCGAATTCCAGCTGCTGGCGCTGCTGTTCTCGTTCGCGTCGCTGTTCCTGGGCGAGGCGCGCAGCTACTACTACCGGTTCTGGTGGTGGGACATCATGCTGCACGTCAGCTCCGGCCTGCTGCTGGGCATACTCGGCTTCCTGCTGGTCTACGTGCTCAACGAGAATCGCCGCGCGCAACTGAACATGCGGCCGCGCTTCATCGCGCTGTTCGCGTTCACTTTCGCGGTGGGCGTCGGGACGCTGTGGGAGATCTTCGAGTTCGCCATGGACCGGCTGCTTGGCCTGACCATGCAGAAGCCGATGCTGGGCGACACCTCGGGCCTGACCGACACGATGTGGGACCTGATCGTCGACACGCTGGGCGCGCTGGTGATCAGCGTGCTGGGCTGGTGGTACATGCACCACGGCAACGAGTCTTTCATCGAGCTGTGGATCAAGAAGTTCATCGCCGGCAACCCGCGCCTGTTCCGGCGCAGGTGATCAGGTCGCGCCGGGCTGCGGGCTCAGTCTTTCAGGATGAAAGTCACCTTGAGGCGGATGCGGTATTCCTTGATCTTGCCGCCATCGACGACGACTTCCTGATCCTGCACCCATGCGCCGGTGACGTTCTGCAAGGTCTTGGTGGCGCGCTTGATGCCTCTGGACAGCGCGTCGTCGAAGCTCTTCGTCGAGGTGCTGGTGATTTCCGTGATTCGTGCGACCGTCATGATTGCTCCCGCGGGAATCTTCCTGTGAAGGGGCAGCCATAGTGCGAAGCCGGACCGGTGCCGTCAACCCGCAGGGTTGGTTCTGGCAGCCGGAGGTTCACGGTACTATCGCCGCTTCGCTTGGGCCAACAAAGAACAGGGGCAGGGCCATGAAATCACGCATCGCGAGAGGGTTTCGTCTTTCACTGGCCGCGGCGGCCGTGCTGGCAGTGACCGGGGCCGCGCTGGCGCAGGCGCCGGGTGGCTTTCCGGGCCGGCGCGGTGGTGGCCCAGGTGGCCCGGGTGGCGGCGCGCCGCAAGCGGCACCCACGCCAGTCGTTGCACCCATTCCTTCCATCAAGCCGCTCACCGGGCCGGGCAAGGTGTACGACTCGGCCGGCGCGCTGTGGCCAGGCAAAGGGCCGGCTGATCTGGGCTATGCAGTCGATGAATACCTGATCAGTGGAACGGCTGCAGGCAGCCCGTATGAAACGCGCCTGGTCATTCGCAAGCCGAAGGACGATCGCAGGTTCAGTGGCCTGGTGGTGGCCGAGCCCATGCATCCGGCAGCGGCGGCGGCACACGCGTTCGAATACAACTCGCTGTACATCATGGATGCAGGCCACATCGCGGTGGAGATCGACACCACTGGCGTGGAGCAGATCGCCGCGTTCAACCCCGAGCGCTACGGCACGCTGAAGGTCGGCCAGAACCAGGTGAGCGACATCCTGGCGCAGGCCGGTGCACTGATCAAAAGCCCCGCCAGCCCGATCGCGAAACTGAAGCTGCGCAAGATGGTGCTGTGGGGCACGTCGGCGAGCTCGCAGATGGTGGTCAGCTACTTCCCGTCGCACCGGACATTGAAGCTGGCAGACATGAAGAACATCTACGACGGCTTCCTGCCGACCATGAACAATGGCTCGGCCGTCACGCCGGTGGATGTGCCGGTGATCGTGGTGCCCACGCAGGTGGAATACATGGACGTGGCCACGTCCGCGCAGGACAGCGACGAGCCGGGCAAGCAGCTGCGCGTGTACGAGTTCGCCGGCATGGCGCACCTGGATTCGCGCAACACGCGCAAGCGCCTGCAGCAGGAGGATTGCCTCGAGCCGCTGTCCGAGATGCCGCTGGATCCGCTGGCATCGGTGGCGCTGTATCACCTGCTGCGCTGGGTGGACCAGGGCATCAGCCCGCCGCATGCGCCGCGCGTGATCATGGACCTGTACACGCTGAACGATGGCTCATTGATGCAGCTGGACGCTTACGGCAATGCGCAGGGCGGCATCCGCACCACGTGGGTGGACGTGCCGCTGTTCAAGTACACCATGCACAACCCGCCCAATCCGGCGAGTACCGGCGCGGGTTCAGGCCGCATGCAGACGCCGCTGCTGTGCTATCTCTCCGGCTGGCAGACGCCGATCGATCCGCAGACGGTGAAGAGCATGTATGGCACGCCGGCCAACTATGTGAGCAAGGTGGAGAAGCGCCTCAAGGAGCTGGAAGCCGAGGGCTGGTCGCTGCCGGTGTACCACGACATCATCATGAATGACGCGCGGGCCGTGAAGTTCTAGGACGATCGGGTCAGGCGGCCGGAACGCACTCACCGGTATCGCAATCCCGGCCGCTGTAGACTCCCCGCCTCACTGGCTGCGCAGGCGAATTGCCGTGCCCGAACCCTCCAAGGTCATGAGCTACCCGGCACCGGAGCGCAACAAGGCGCCGATTCTGGAAGTCCTGCGGCGCGTACTGCCATCGCACGGCCGGGTGCTGGAGATTGCCAGTGGCACCGGCCAGCACGTTGTGCACTTCGCCAGCAATCTGCCCGATCTGGACTGGCTGCCGAGCGATCCGCAACAGGATCATCTCGATTCGATCGGCGCGCGGGTGATGGAAGCCGGCCTCGACAACGTGGCGCCACCGACGCGGCTCGATGTATTGCAGCGACCGTGGCCGGTGCAGGGCATCGACGCCATCCTGTGCATCAACATGATCCACATTGCGCCGTGGCCGGCGGCGCTGGCATTGCTGCAGGAAGGCGGCCGCATGTTGCCGGCTCGCGGTGTGCTGTACCTCTACGGTCCCTATCGGCGCGCTGGTCGCGACACGGCGCCCAGCAACGCGGAATTCGACGCGGACCTGCGCCGGCGCAACCCGGAGTGGGGCGTGCGCAATCTCGAGGATGTGCAGCGCCATGCCGAGGCAGCAGGGCTGGCGTTGCAGGAAGTTGTCGACATGCCGGCCAACAACCTGAGCGTGGTATTCCGGCGCTGAGCTGGGTCTATCGAATTGCTGGCGAACGCCGATCGAGACAACGCGCCAGTTCGGTCAATACGGGGAGCCGCACCGCCCAGTGCACCGAACATGGCCGCCAGCCAGGGCCGGCCATGAAGCCAGCGCAACGGTTCGCGCAGTATCGAGCCCAGCTGCGTCCGGGTCAGTGTCGTGTCCCGGATGAACCAGACGGCCACAGCTGCCATGCCCCACGGCATGGCACCCTGCGCGGCGCCGATGACGCTGGCAAACCAGGCGGCCTGGAAGATGACGATGCTGGCGAGCAGCCGGAGCAGGGTGGTCTTCACATCAGCCGATAGCTGAGCTTGCGTCCGCCATCCACCGCCGTATCAAGCCCCACCCAGCGGCCGTTCGCGTACCACACGTCGATGGGTGTCTTCAGTCCGCCGATGCGCAGGCCAGTGACGGTCGTGGGTACGCCGTGCACATCGATGGTGGAGGCGGGCAACGCAGAGACGACGACCTGCTCGATGCGGCCGGTGCCCGGGTCCAGCAGTCGGCTCTGCAAACCCAGCTGCCGGGGGTTCCAGTACGCGAAGCTCACCGCACAGCGCTCTGCGACGGCATGTGTGGTCTTGCGACCCGTGTTGGCGATTACCTTGAACGTACCCCCGGATGCGCTGCCCTGCACGAGCGTGGTGTCGCCATGGTCATTGGTGCTGGCCTCGATGGAGGCGAGACAATCTCCATCCCACTGCTCTTCGTTGTGGTGCCGGTAGCGGTACACCGTGATGCCCAGGATCTTCACCTCGAAGCGCGCATCGCTGACCAGTGTGCGCACCTGGCCTGCAGTTGGCTGCAGCGCGAAGCGGTGCGTGCCGATGCGGCGATCATCGAGCCGGACGGTGAAGTCCCAGCTGGCCGTCGACTCGGCACCCGGAACCTGCATTGCAGTAAGCATTGCCAGGACGGCAAGCATCCGCATGCCACCAGCCGCGAACTTCCTTCGCGCCACGGATGCGGCCCTACACCCGCGGCGGCGGCGTGGTGGCTGTGCGCGAATCCTGCAGCACCAGGTGCACATTGCCGAGCGCGCGCTCGGCAAACCCGCCTTCGCAGTAACTCAGGTAGAACTGCCACATGCGCAGCAGGGTGTCGGAATAGCCGCGTGCGCGTATCTGCGCGGCCTGCGCCAGCATGTTGCTGCGCCAGTCGGCCAGGGTGGTGGCGTAATGCGGGCCGATATCTTCCAGATCCACCAGGCGCAGCGCGCTGGACCGGGCCAGTGATTCCACGAGCACGCTCACTGACGGGATGCAGCAGCCGGGAAAGATGTGGCGCTTGATGAAATCCACCGAATCGCGTGCGCTGGCGTAGTAGCGATCGTCGATGGTGATGGTCTGCAGCACCATGGTGCCACCGGGCTTGAGCAGCTCGCTGCAGCGGCGGAAGAACGTGTCGTAGTACTGATGCCCCACGGCTTCGATCATTTCCACCGACACGATCTTGTCGTACTGGCCGTCGAGGTCGCGGTAGTCGTCCAGCCGCAGGGTGATGCGATCGGCCAGACCCGCCGCATCGATGCGTTCACGCGCCAGCGCATGCTGCTGGCGCGATATCGTGGTGGTGGTCACGCGGCAGCCATGGTGACGCGCCGCATGCACTGCCAGTGCGCCCCAGCCGGTGCCGATCTCCAGCAGATGGTCGCCCGGGTGCAGGTCCAGCTTGCGGCACAGGCGCTCGAGCTTGGCCAGCTGCGCCTGTTCCAGCGTCATGCCGGCGTGCTCGTACACGGCGCACGAATACATCATGGTCGGGTCGAGGAACAGTTCGAAGAAGTCATTGCCCAGGTCGTAGTGCGCCGAGATATTGCGGCGACTGCCGCTGCGGGTATTGCGCGCCAGGGAATGCAGCAGGCCGCGCAACGGCCCGGTGATGCGCGCCAGGCCGCCTTCCATGCCGTCCAGCACGTCGCGGTTCACCACGAAGATCCGCGCCAGCGCGGTGAGGTCATCCGAACTCCAGTCGCCGGCCATGAAGGCTTCCCCGGCACCCACCGAACCACCAAAGGCGATCTCCGTGTAGCAGCGCGGGTCGTGCACCACGACCGTGGCCGACAGCGCGCACCGCGCGGTCAGCTGTCCGAAGGTCTCGCGGCGCTCGCCGTCCACCAGCGTCACGCAGCCGTCACGCAGTTGCGCCAGCCGCGAGCGCAGCAGGCGCTCGGCCAGCGCGACCATGCCTTGCGCAAGAAGATTGCCGGTAACCGGCTGGCGTTGCAGGGTGGCGCTCTTCATCCTGTGGTCTCCGTCCGTACGGCAGGGTGGTCATGCACGGGCACCCGCTTGATCCACAGCTTCAGTGCCTGCCAGTGGATGGCGGTGATGACCCGCACGGTCATCAGTGGAAAGCGCAGCAGCGTTGCGGCCAGCGAGGCGGCACCGATGGGCCGGCGCTTCAGCGTCAGCGTCGCATCGAACAAGGGGGTGTCGTCCGGCCCCGTGCCGCGGGGTTGCAGCGCCATGTAGACGGTCAGCCGCTGCGATGGTGTGCCGCAGCGCCAGTAGTAGTCGAGGTCCATGGGATGAAAGGGCGATACATGCATGGCCTTGGTGCTGGTGGCGCGCAGTATGGGAGAACCGGTGCCGTCGGCCGGCAGCACGTAGCAGTGACGCTCGCCCCAGGGCGTATTGCTCACCTCGGCGACGATGGCCTCGACCCGCTCGCCGGCGGCATCGAAGCAGTAAAAGAAGCTCACCGGATTGAAGCAGTACCCGAAATAGCGCAGATGGGTCAGCAGCCGCACGGGGCCGGCTGGTCGCAGGCCGGTGCGCTCGGCCACCAGGTCGCGTACCGCTTCATCCAGAGGCTGCGCCGGATCACCGAAATGGTCGCGCCGGTCAAAGCGCGCCAGCGCACGCCGCGTCGTGGACCAGCACCAGCGGCCGGCGAACACCGCGTCGAGTTCGGCGAGGTCCAGGTACACCATGAACAGCCGGTAGCTGAATGCATGGGATCGCGGCGCATGCCGCCGATGTTCAAGCCACCCGCGATAAAGTGCGCTGTGCATGGCTGGCCTCGTTGAAACGTTGCAGGGCGGATTCGGCGCTGACCACGCCATCCTCGTGGAAACCGAAGCGCCACCAGGCCCCGCAGTAGTGGGTGCGGCAGTGGGTGGCCGGGGCGCCGCTGATCTCATGGTGACGTTGCTGCGCGGCGACGCCGGCCGGCGTGAACAGCGGATGCTCGTACCACATCTGTCGCAGCACCCGCGCCGGGTCGATGTGTGCACTGTTGTTCAGGGTGACGCACAGGGTTTCAGACGCGTCGAGCCCCTGCAGGATGTTCATGTTGTAGGTCAGTGCCACACCCGCACCCGCACTGCGCGGCTGGTGGTAGTTCCACGCCGCCCAGGCCCGCCGGTTGCGTGGCAGCAGTGACGTGTCGGTGTGCAGTACCGCCTCGTTGCGCTGATACGGTATTGCGCCCAGCACCTCGCGCTCTGCCCCGGTGGGGTCGGCCAGCAGCGCGAGTGCCTGGTCGGCATGGCAGGCGAGGAACACATGATCGAAGCGTTCGGCGGCATGGCCGGCGGCAGTCACCTGCACGCCATCGGGCAGGCGCCGCACCTGGACCACCGCAGATCGCAGGCGTACGCGATCGATCCAGCGCGCGGCGAGCCGCTGCACGTAGCGCGCCGATCCGCCGCGAATCACGCGCCATACGGGTCGGTCATTCACGGTGAGCATGCCGTGGTTGTGCAGGAAGCGCGCGAAGAAGCCGACCGGAAAGCCGAACATGCGCTGCGGGTCGGTGGACCAGATGGCCGCACCCATGGGCACCAGGTAGTCGTTGACGAAGGCGTTGCCGAAGCGGTGCCTGTCCAGGAAATCCGCCAGCGTGATTTCGGCGGCCTGCCGATCCAGCAATGCGGTGGCGATGCGATTGAAGCGCAGGATGTCGGCCAGCATGCCAAGGAAGCGCGGCCGCAGCAGGTTGCGCCGCTGGGCAAACAGGCCATCCAGCGATGTGCCGTTGTACTCGAGCCCGGAGGTGTCGTTGCGCACCGAAAAGCTCATGGAGCTGGGTTGTGATTCCACCCCCAGTTCATCGAGCAGCGCGCAGAAGCGCGGATAGGTGCGCTCGTTGAAAACGATGAAGCCGGTGTCCACGCGGTGCCATGCTCCGGCGCAGTGGATGTCATGCGTATGCGTGTGGCCGCCCACATGATCGCCCGCTTCGAACACGGTCAGCTGGTGGCCGGCCTGATGCAGCCGGTGCGCCACCACGTTGCCGGCGATGCCGGTGCCGACCACGGCGATCTTCAGGCCGCTCATGGCAGTTCCAGTCGCGGGCGCCATGGAACGAATGCGCTGGTGCGGCGCATGTAATCGGCATATGCGGGCCGGCGCTCGCCGATATCCGCCTCCAGCAGCGTGACGCCGGAGACGCGCAGCAACAGCACGGTCATCAGCAGCGGGGAGAGCACCGTCCACCAGGCGCCGGCCGCGGTGGCGATGAGCCACAGCCCCCACCACAGGCAGCATTCGCCGAAGTAGTTGGGATGGCGGCTGTAGCGCCACAGGCCGCGGTCCATCACCTTGCCGCGGTTGTCGGGGTTGCCCTTGAAGCGCTCCAGCTGCGCGTCGGCGATGGCTTCATACAGGAAGCCGAAGCAGAACAGTGCAACACCCAACACATCCAGTGCTTGCCAGGGCGCGCTCGCCGTGGCCGCCATCATCAGCGGCAATGCGACGATCCAGGCCAGCACTGCCTGCAGTCCGAACACCAGGTACAGGCTTTTCCACTGGAAGTGCGGTTCGTTGCGGCGGCGGATGGCCTGGTAGCGATGATCCTCGGGCTGGCCGCGATGTCGCAACGTGATATGCGCCGACAGGCGCAGTGCCCACGCACCACTGAGCAGCAATACCCACGGCGCGCGTGGGCCCGTTGCCTGCGAGGCCAGTGCCGTCACGGCCGCGGCCGCCCAGATCAGCCAGGACCAGACGCTGTCCACGATGCTCACATCGCGGCGCCGGAGACTGGCCAGCCAGGTGCCGACCGCCAGCACGGCGCACGCTCCCAGACCTGTCAGCATCGACTCGGGCATGAGGTTCAGCGCCGTGCGAACAGGTAGTGCGACACGCCCCATTCGCGGCCATTGTCGAAGCCGAACAGCTCGGCGCAGGAAAGGAAGAACAGCCGCCAGCGGGTCCACCACAGCGCCGCTTTCTGCGTTCCATAGGTCTGCTCCAGCAGCGGCCAGATGGTGGCGCGCCGGTCATCCATGTTGGCGAGCCAGGCTTCGGCGGTGCGCGCGTAATGGGTGCCGTTCCAGCGCCACTGGGCCTGCAGTGCCAGGTGATCCTGGCAGCGCAGCGCCAGGTCGTCGCTGGGCATCATGCCGCCGGAGAAGAAGTAGCGGGACATCCAGTCGGTGGCGTCGCGTTCCTCGAATGCATAGGGCGTGCTGCGGTGAGTGAACACATGCATGAAGAAGCGTCCGTCGGCCTTCAGCCATCCGGCCACGCGGCGGAAGATTTCCGGCCAGTTGCGCAGGTGTTCGAACATTTCCACCGAGACCACGCGATCGAAGCGCCGGTCGGTGTGGAAATCATTGATGTCGTGGGTGATGACCTCGACATTCGTGAGGCCGCGGCGCCCGGCCTGGTCGGTGATCCATTCGCGCTGCGAATGAGAATTGGACAGGGCGGTGATGTGGCTGCGCGGAAAGTGCTGCGCCATCCACAACGTGAGCGAGCCCCAGCCGCAACCCAGTTCGAGGATGTGTTGCCCGTCCGCCAGCGCGGCGTGCGAGGCGGTCAGCGCCAGTGCCATCTCTTCGGCAGAGGCCAGGTCGCTCACCGTTGCCGGCCACCAGGCCGAGCTGTACTTGCGCTGCGGGCCCAGCACCTGGCCGAAGAAGGCAGCCGGCAACTCGTAGTGCTGTTCATTGGCCTTCGCGGTCAGCAATGCCACCGGTGCCTGGCGCATCCCGGCCAGGAAGGATTCCTTGTGGCGGGCCGCAGCCTCGCCATCATCCGCACCGATCTCGGCGAGCCGGGCGCCCAGCAGGTGGCGGATGCCGACGCGCACCAGCGGATCCGGAACGATGCCGCGTTCAGTGCACGCCACGGCAAGGCTGGCAAGATTCGGCACGCTGGTTCGCTCCTGGCAGGTGATGGGGTGTGTTACGCGCGCCGGCGATCCATGGATCACCCGGGCCATGATCTAATTGCCGTCGCGTTGCGTATCAGCGCCCATGGAGTGCGTGATCCCCATGGCAACAGCGCCGACCCACCGGGCGGTGCAATCGCGCCGGGCCCGAGCCGGTGTGGCCAGGGAGTCCGGAAACGCCCGCATGCCCGATCAGGATGAGCTCAATGAGTGGATGCGGGCAGTGGCTGCGGCGGCGGACCGGCCGGCATTTGCCGCGCTCTTCAGGCATTTCGCGCCGCGCATCAAGGGTTACCTGCTGGGTGCCGGCTGTACGCAGGCATTGGCCGAGGAGCTGACACAGGAGACGATGGTGGCCATGTGGCGCCGTGCCGCGAGCTTCGACCCTTCGCGTGCGCGGCTGTCCACCTGGATATTCACCATCGCGCGCAACCTGCGCATCGATCAGCACCGCCGCAGTGGCAGGTCGGTTCCCGAAGTGGATGCCGCGGGCTGGGATGCCGACCAGCAACCGGCTGACCTCGCGCTGTCTCCGGACCAGCAGCTGCTGGCCGCGCAGCGCGAAGGCAATGTGCGTGAAGCACTGGCCGGACTGCCGCCCGACCAGGTGCAGGTGCTGATGCTCTCCTATTTCGAAGATCAACCGCATGCGCGCATTGCCGAGCAACTGGGTATTCCGCTGGGCACGGTGAAGTCGCGCATCCGGCTGGCCGTGGCCCAGCTGCGGCGGCGCCTGGAAGGACTGGAACCATGAATTCGCATCATCCGCAGGATGACTTGTTGCTGGGACTTGCCGCGGGTCGTCTGACTGCCGGCGCGAGCGTCGTCGTGGCTGCTCACCTGGAGCGGTGCAGCGCATGCCGCGCACGCCTGCACACGCTGCAGGCGGTGGGTGGCGCGGTGCTGGAGCAATGCGCGCCCGTGCTGATGTCACCCGGCGCATGGGAACGCACGCTGGCAAGCATCGATGCGCCGGCCCCGCAGCCTGCTGCAGTGCCCGTGGCCCAGCCGCCGGCGCAGTGGCCTGCCGAGGTGCAGTGGCCCGGCAGTCTGCATGGCTGCACGGTTTCGAAGTGGCACTGGATGGGGCCGGGCATGCGCTTTGCGCGCGTGCAGATACCACACGCGCCGCAGGATTCGCTGTTCCTGCTGCGCATTGGCGCCGGTCGCAGCCTGCCGCGCCATACGCACCAGGGCACTGAGCTCACGCAGGTGCTCAGCGGCAGTTTTGATGACGGCCGTGCGGTATTCGCTGCCGGGGACTTCGATGATGCCGATGGCGAGGTGCATCACCAGCCGGTGGTGCGCGCCGGTGCCGAGTGCATCTGCCTGGCGTACCTGGATGCACCGCTGCGTTTCGATGGACGCATCGCCGGAATGATCGGCGGTTGGGTGGGTCTGTAGCCGAGCCGCAGATCAGCGGCGCTGCGTGAGCCGGTGCGCAACGGCGCAGCTGATGCCCGAAACGATTGCGCCCCAGGCCAGATCCACCACTGTGACCTTCCATGGCCAGTCGCGCAGCGTTGCCTGGTTGGTCAGGTCGTAGGTGGCATAGGCGATCAAGCCGAACAGGGCGCCGCGCAGCAGCGCGTCGCGGCTGCGCGCGGCGGGCAGGGTGGCGAAGAACACCAGGCCGAGGGCATGCAGCAGATAAAAGAGTACCGCCGGCCCGATGCTGAAGCCCTCGTGCATCAGATGGCCGATTGCCGGGCGATACAGGCGCTGCCCCGCGAAGGTCAGCCAGATGGCGTCCATCGCAAGGAATACCAGCAACAGCAGGAAGAACTGGACTGCAATACGGGGCCTGCGCATACCAGGGTATACGCGGGCGGCGGCGCGGCGGATCAATGCACCGTCACGCCCGGCGAGAAGGCCAGCACCTGGCGTGGTCCGTCCGTGTGCTCGTTCATGTACCGGTACACCGCGGTGTAGGCCTTTTCGTATTCGGCCTGTGCGACGGCGAGCGCAGTCCCGGCGCGCCGGAGTTCGCTCTCCAGCTCCACCAGCAGCTTCTTGCGATCAGGTCCGCTCATGGCACACCTCCGGGTCTATGGAGGCTAGTTTGGGCCCGCGAACCTGAAATCAAGCTGAAGCGCTATTTCGCTCCGCTGGCCGGAAACAGCATGATGAAACCCTTGCCGTCCGGCATCAGGTCGTACTGGCGCCTCAGGTCCCCCTGCTGGAAGCCCTTGATGGGCAGTGCCGCAGGATCGCCGGCCCTGGGTTCGGCGCCGGTGGTGATGCTCATCCGGTAGAGCTGCCCGCCCTGGTCGAAATAGATCTGCTTGCCGTCGGGCGACCACTCGGGGTGTGCGCCGCCATTCTTCGTGAGCTGGTAGCGCTTGCCGTTGAGCGGCATGGGCTCGAGCCAGACTTCCTGCCGTCCGGTTTCACTGGATACGTACGCGATCCACTTGCCGTCCGGGGACACCTCGCTGCTGTGCTGCTCGGAACCGGGCTGGTCGATCAGCGGCGTGACCTTCAGCGTCCGGGTGTCCAGCATCGAGATGCCGTAGTCGCGATTGCCCTTCAAGGTGATGAAATTCATCTTGTGGTCGCCGAAGAACCCTTCAACGGCACGCCCGTCCACCAGGTAGATGGGCTGGATGCCGCTGTCGGCGCGCTGCCAGAACAACGTATCGTGGCCATTGCCGGTGGCGAGAAAGGCGATCCACTCGCCATCGGGAGTCCAGACCGGCGCGATGTTGGTGCGCGCGATGACGGTGGCCTGCAACATCTTCGGCTTGTCGAACTTGTCGAGCGCCGCCACCCACACACGCACCACCTGCGCGCCCAGTTCCTTGGTGGTCTCGGCATCGACCATCTCGAATGCCACCTGCCTGCCATCGGGAGAAACACGCGGAGCGAACGCGACTTCCGATACATGGCCCACAACCTTTTTCTGGCCCTGCATGTCGACCAGGGCAAGATCGAAGCCGGCGGGAGCCTGCTCGGCAGCATGGCTCGCCGCCATACCGGCGAAGCAGGCCAACAGACACAACGCTCTACGCATGATCCACTCCTCTTCAATAGTGCGGCGGCTTTTCCTGCTCTGCCGTGTATTCCGTCATCCGGGACTGCGCCGCATCCAGCCGTGAAGCCACCGCCACGAGCCGCGCGCGCAGTGCCTCGAGTTCCTGTTGCTGCCGGTAGACCGTGTCGCTGAGCTGTGAGTTCGCTTCCTCCAGGAACGCGACTTTCACTTCGAGTTGTTCTATTCGCTTGTCCATGGCCGCCACCGCTTCGGCCGCCATGTTACCAGCCCGACTGCACTGCTTCCCGCCGTCCCGGCGCTGCGACAGGGAAGGCGGTCACAGTGCCTGCCCCGAGAGCCGTGCTAGCCTCGATCTGCCGAAAATTCGAAGGGTGGGGCAAAGTGGACCACCAGCCATGCCAGCAACCGCACGCCTGTCCGCCCTAGCCAGAAACCTGTGGCAGCTCTCCGACCCGGAGCGCAGACAGGCCATTGCCCGCGTCATGTTTGTCTCCGGGGCTCTGGTCTATGCGTTCTCCGCGCTGTACGCCAACCATGCGCCGAGCCACTCCGCATACCGGCTGGGCCAGTGGACGGCGCTGGCCGCGGGGGCTGTCTCGGCGCTGATGCTGCTGTCGTTCCGGATCTGGCCGGGCAAATCACGCGTGCGGCGGGTGCTCGGCATCTCCCACGACATCGCGGTGATCTCCGTGACCATGCTCATCGGTGAGCAGGCCACGGCATTCTTCTCGGTGGTCTACGTCGTCATCATCCTGGCCAATGGCGTGCGCTACGGTGTGGGCTACCTGGCCTTCGCGGCCGCGGGATCGTTGATCGGCTTCGCATCGATGTATGCCTTCAGCCCCTACTGGCAGGCCAACTTCGCGTTGAGCCTGAACCTGGTGCTGGTGCTGACGGTGGTGCCGGCCTACATGTACCGCCTGATCTACTTTCGCCAGCAGTCGCGGCAGGAACTGGAGCGGCGCGCCTCGCACGATTCACTGACCGGCCTGATGAACCGCTCGGGTTTCGAACAGAAGCTGGAGGAATCCGTCGTGCCGGGCGCACCCGACCAGGTGCTGATCTATTTCGACCTGGACCGGTTCAAGGAGGTCAACGACAAGGGCGGGCACGCCGCCGGCGACAAGCTGCTGGCCGATGTCGCGGGCATCGTGCGCGAGTGCGTGCGCAGCCACGATATCTGCGGTCGCATCGGCGGCGATGAGTTCTGCATTTTCCTGCGGGGTTGCTCGCTGCGTCTCGGGGAAGAGATTGCCAGGCGCATCAAGGACAGGATTCACGCACACCAGATGCCATGGCGGGGCATGCAGTATTCGGTCGATGCCAGCATCGGCGTGGTCTCGTCGCGTTCCGCCGAAGATGGACCGGCCTTCCTGCGGCTGGCCGATGCGGCCTGCTACGCAGCCAAGAACGCGGGCCGTAACCAGATCTACGTGGTCGACACCGCGCGCATGCGCCTGGACACGGCCAGGCTGCGCGCCCTGGGTCAGGACTAGCGCTCGACCGGCGTGATGGTCCGGTAGACTACCCGCGCTTGAGCACCCACGGAGCACGCATGCAGCTGTACTACTTTCATACGCCGAACGCGCGCAAGGCCTGCGCCGCGGCGAAGCAACTTGGCCTGAAACCTGACTACCGGTTCGTGGATCTCACCAAGGGTGAGCAGCGCGCGCCGGAATTCCTGGCCATCAACCCCAACGGCCGCGTTCCCACGCTGGTGGATGAGGGGCGCGTCATCTGGGAATCCAACGCCATCATGTTTTACCTCGCGCGCAAGGCAAATTCAGACCTGTGGCCGCGCGATCAGCGCGAAGTCGACGTCATCCGCTGGCTCTCCTGGGACCTGGCGCATTTCACCCGGCACGCGAACACGCTTTTCTACGAGGGCGTGGTCAAGCCGCAGATCGGCATGGGCGAGCCCAGCCAGGACATCCTGAAGGACGCGCTGGATCTGTTCCGGCGCAATGCCCCGGTGCTCGACCAGCACCTGGCCGGCAGGACCTGGGTGGTGGGTGATGGGCTGACCGTGGCGGACCTGGCGCTGGCCTCCTACCTGCCCGAAGCACCGGTGTCCGGTGTGCCGGTGGCGGAGTTTCCCAACATTGAAGAGTGGCTGGCGCGGGTGATGGCGCTGCCGGCCATGGCCGAGCCGTATCCGCCGCAGTAGGCTTCGCCGCGGAGGCGCAGATGATCTTCGAGCAGGTTGCGACCGGTGGTTGTCTGTCCTACCTCGTTGGCTGTGCCGACACCTGCGCCGCTGCGCTGATCGACCCGGAGCTCAGCCAGATCGATCGCTACCTGGCGCTGGCATCGCGCCATGGCCTGCGCCTCCACTACGTGATCGATACGCATACGCACGCGGACCATTTCTCGGCCACGCGGCGCCTCGCGAAGCAACTCGGTGTGCCGGTGGTGATGCATCGGCTGTCTCCGGCTGCGGGCATCGACCTGCGCGTCGACGACGGCGAGATGATCGTGGTCGGCAAGCTGCGCCTGCGCGTGCTGTACACGCCGGGGCATACCGTCGACTCGATGTGCATCGTGGCCGCGGACCGGGTGTTCACCGGCGATACGCTGCTCATCGGTGCCACCGGCCGCACCGACCTGCCCACCGGTGACCCGGAGCAGCTGTACGACAGCCTGTTCGGCAAGTTGCTGAAGCTGGATCCGCAGCTGCTGGTCTACCCGGCGCACGACTACAAGGGCCGCAGTCATTCGACCATTGGCGCGGAGATCGCCAGCAACCCGCGCCTGCAGAAGCAGGACAAGGCGGCATTCGTCGAGATGATGCACAACCTGAATCTCGGCATGCCCACGCATCTGACCGAATCGCTGCGCACCAATCTTTCCGGCGGCAAGACGGTGGGGCAGCTGCTCGCCGAGGCCGCCGCCATCGTGCCGTTCATGGCGCTGGATGAACTGCGCTCGCGGGTGGAGCGCAGGGAGCCGGACCTGGTGGTGCTCGACGTGCGCGAGCGCGATGCCTTCGATGCCGGTCACATTCCCGGCGCGCGGCATCTGCCGCGCGGCCAGCTGGAACTGCGCATCAACGAAGAGCTGCAGGACCCGACGGTGCGCATCCTCACGGCCTGCGAGTTTGGTCGCATCTCCACGCTGGCGGCCGCGACCCTGCGGCAGCTCGGCTTCCAGCGCGCGGTGGCGCTGGATGGCGGCATGAAGGCGTGGCGCGAGGCGGGCTATCCGCTGGAGCCCGCCGGCAAGACGTGATCCGCCCGGGTCAACGCGCCTTGCGCACCTGGAATTTCCACACGCCGCCCACCCGCACCAGCTCGTCTTCATAGGTGCCGGCCACATTGGCCACCGGCTTGCTGCCGTCCAGCTTGTAGAAGACGAACCGCGAGCTTGCGGTGGCGCGATTGCCTGCCACAGTGATGATGAAGTTCGACATCACGTGGAAGTTCTTTCCCTTGGGGATGTCTGCGGCGGCATCGGCGAAGACCTTCTCCATCTCGGTCTGGATCTGCTTCTGCCCCTTGTAGGCGCCGATCGCGCCATCGAATACGCCATCGCTGGTGAACAGCGCCGCGTAGGCGGCGAAGTCGCGGGCATCCAGCGCGCGGCCATATTCCACCAGCAGCCGCTGGATGGCCGCCTCGTCTTCCATGCGCCTGAGGCGCGCCTCGATGCTGCCCGGCGCCGGGATGTCGTTGGCATCCAGTGTCTCCCAGCCGCGATCGGTGGTCACCGGCAGGGTGGGGAAGAACGCGTTCACCGCCTGGATTTCACCGCCCCAGATCTTGAACGCCTCGTAGGTGACCAGCGCCTTGCCCGCGCCGTATGAATTGGTGTCGCCGAAGTTCATCCACAGCAGCACCACGCCGTTGTCCTCATCCACCGCCACCACGCTGGCGCGCACATCCGGGTGCAGCATGATCTTCTGTTCATACATGCCCGCGCAGCGCGCACAGCCCGCGCCGGCCGTGTACACCCCGTTCTCGATGCGGTAGGCATCCTTGGCGAATGGCGTAGGCGCATTGGTGAAGCTGCCGATGCGCAGGCCTTCGGGGTAGGTCAGCGCGACACGGATCATTTCCTGGCGCGTGTTGCGCTTGTCGGCAGGCACCGGGTCATTGAAATGCGGCAGTGGCTTGCCGAGCTCGGTGGGCTGGAAGCGCGAGGTGGGGGTCAGATGCTGTACCAGGGATTCGATGCCGGTGATCTTCTGGTCCTGCACGTGCAGCACCAGCGAATACAGGACCTGGTTCGTGCCCTCGAGCAGCGTGAAATGCGATGCGGCGATCTGGCGCTGCACGTCCAGGTAGTCCTGGCGGAACGCGCCCTTGCCGGTGACGGTCTTCCACGGTCCATCGCCCAGCGCCGCTTCCCTGCCGTCTTCGGTGTAGCGCACGCCGGCGACGGTCGGCAGCTGCGCCGGCTTGTGCGCGACGATGGCATCGACGTACTTCGTGACCATGCCGGTGAGGCAGGCGCGGTCGCAGTCGGCGGCCGACGCGAGTGCGGGCGTCGCGGCCAGAGCCAGCAACAAGACTGTGCGGATGAGCTTGATCATGGCGACCCCCTGTTGTCGATCAGTCGGTGAAGACTACCAGTTTGCGAGAGTTGATCAGCCAGCGGCCATCTTGCTGCTTGACCAGATGGTCCTCCGAGCGCCCGAAGCCGCCGGCGATGTAGCGCCCGTCCTCGTTCCTGCGCATGGTCTGCCAGTAGGACTGGTAGGTCGCCTCGGTGCTGCTCTGGAACGAGATCGTCTCGTTGCTGATCACGTGATACAGGTTGCCCGGCGGCTTGCCGGCTGCGCGATTGGCGGCCTGGCGCGCCAGCAGGCCGGTGACCACACCGCGGATGGCTTCGTGCCCCTTTTCGATGTTGCCGTTGGAATCGATGACGGCATCTTCGGTGAACACCGATACATAGCCGTCGGCATCGAGCGAATCCACGCTCCAGACATACTTCTGCATCACCTCGTGGATCGCGGCGCGATCGGCGAGCTGGCGCTGTTCGGCCGGCATGGTCGCGCAGGCCGTTGCCAGGCAAAGTACAGTGCACAACAGTGCGAGCTTCTTCATCTGCTGCTCCTTATCTGTAGGCGGCCAGTGCCCGCTGGATCTGCGCATTGTCCGGAAAGCGCTTCGCTGCAGCCTGCAGCACCCTGGCGCCTTCGGTGCGTTTGTCCGTTTCGATCAGCGCCAGAGCATAGACCAGTACGTACTGTGCGTTGTCCGGCGCCATGCGGGCGGCCTGTTCGAACAGGGGAACTGCCTGCGCAGTTCTGCCAGTGCGCACATACAGCAGGCCCAGCATGTGGCGCGCATCGGGTGAATCCGGGTAGGCCGCCAGCGCTTCGGCCAGCAGCTGTTCGCCCAGGTCGTCGCGACCGCGCGCGCGGTACAGGTCCGCGAGGTTCAGCATGGCCGGCAGATAGCGGGGTGCGATCCGGCGCGCCTGCTGCAGTGTCTGCTCGGCGCCGGCCGCATCGCCCTGGGCCGCCTGGAACAGTGCCAGGTTGCTCAAGGATTCGGGCATGTCGGCGTTGTATTCGAGGCTCTTGCGGTATTCGTCGAACAAATTGCCGAGTGCGGCCTGCAACGCGGCCGGCGCGTCGGCCAGCGTGAGCTGGGCCAGTTGCTGGGCCGCTGCCATGCGCACGGCTTTGGATGGATCGGCGAGCACCGGCTGCAGTCGCGTCAGGCGCGTGCGCAGGTCCACGCCGCCCAACGCCGACACGGCGCCCACGCGGACCAGCGGGTCGGGTGATGTGAGCGCGGCGCTGACCGCGGCCAGTTGCTCCTCGGACGGGAAGCGACCACTTTCCAGCAGCGCAGTGCCGCGCAGGATGGCCGGGTGGCTCGCATCCTTCGCATACGCGAGCAGTTGCGGAGCCGCCGTGGCGTCATTGCGGTGAGCCGCGGCAAGCGCTGCGGTCTGCGGGTAGTAGGGCTCCTTGCGCCCGGTACGCTTGACGATGAAGTCGGCCGCCCATTGGTCGCTCTTGCCCTGGTGGCACTGCGTGCAGGTGTTGGGTACGCCATAGCGCACGCTGGCCACCGGGTCCGGCACGCGAAACGAGTGATCGCGCCGCACGTCCACGCCCATGTAGGTCTGCTGCGGCATGTGGCAGTTCACGCAGCGCGCGCCGGCGGAGTCCTCCTTGTGGAAGAAATGCTTTTCGGTCTGGTAGGTCTGCGGCTGGTGGCATTGCAGGCACAGCTGGTTGCCGCTGGCGCGCAGCTTGCCGCTGTGCGGCTCGTGGCAGTTGGTGCACGACACATGGTTCGCATGCATGCGGCTTTGCAGGAACGAACCGCTCACGTATACCTCTTCGCGCATCTGGCCGTCGGCGAAGTAGCGCTCGTCGAGCAGCGGGCTCAGCGTGTAGTTGTCGAAATAATCGTGCGTGACATCCGGCTGCTGCAGCTCGCTGCGGCGTGAATGACAGCCCGCGCAGACCTGCAATTGCGTGCTGAGCGGTGTATCGGCCAGCTGCGGAATGGGGCGGATACCGTCCTTCGGTTCCCACACTTTTCCGATATCAATGGTCAGACCCGAGTTGGGCAGCGAACGTTTGCCGTTTGCCCAGGCCACATGCTGCGAGCCCGGCCCATGGCAGGCCTCGCAGCCCACGTTGATCTCCTGCCAGTGCGTGTCGTAACGGTCGGTGTCCGCCCTGTAATTCTTCTGCAGGTTGGTCGAATGGCAGCTGGCGCAGCGCGAATTCCAGTTCTGGAAGGCGCCGGTCCAGTGCAATGGATCATCGTGCGCGATCTTCTCGTCCGGATACAGGTGGAACCAGCGCTGGCCACCTTCGGCGGCGGGACGGCTGTCCCAGCTGATCGACAGCGGCTGCAGGCGTCCGTCGGGGAATTCGATCAGGTACTGCTGCAACGGGTAATGGCCGAAGGTGTAGGCGATTGGAAAAGTCTCCAGCTCGCCTTTGGCATTGTCGGTCTCGACGAAGTACTTGCCGTCCCGCGTGAAGAAGCGCGACTCGCTGCCAAAGTGCTCGAAGTGGGCGTCGTTGAAATTTCCCAGCACGGCATGGGAGTCGGCCACTTCCATCGCGTGGCGATGATCGCTGTCCTGCCAGTTGCGGTACTCGGTCTCGTGGCAGGCGCCGCAGGCTGGCGTGCCGACGAACTGTGCCGCAGCCGGTGGCTGGTGCAGTTGCCGCACGATCAGAAATGCCGCGCCGACAAGCGCCAGACAGGCAACGGCAATGAGCGGCAGGCGGCGCATCGGGCCCGCATGATACTGCAGCCGCTGCGCCGCGGTTCACTTCAGCGAAGTCGTCGCGTATTGTCTGACCGGCAACAGAATCCGGAGGGGACCATGCGGCTGATCACCTGGGCGATTTGCACTCTCGCAGTAAGCGCGAGCGCCGGCGCTGCCAGCGCGCCCGATACCGTGGTGCTGACCATCGACGCCGCGCACCCTGGCGCGACGATCAACCGCAACATCTTCGGCCAGTTCGCCGAGCATCTTGGCCATGGCATTTATGAAGGTGTGTGGGTGGGGCCGGAATCACCCATTGCGAACACCCGCGGCATCCGCAATGACGTGGTCGCGGCGTTGCGTGAACTGCATGTGCCCAATGTGCGCTGGCCGGGCGGCTGCTTTGCCGACAACTACCACTGGCGCAATGGCATCGGCCCGCAGCGTGCCGTCACGCTGAATCCGGACTGGGGCGGCGTGACCGAGCCCAATACCTTTGGTACCCATGAGTTCATGGATTTCGCGCAGCAGATCGGCGCTGCGCCGTACCTGTCCATCAATGTGGGCTCGGGCACGGTGCGCGAGGCAGCCGAGTGGCTGGAGTACCTGACCACGCCGCAGCCGACCACGCTGGCGCTGGAGCGCGCCGCGAACGGTCATCCGGAACCGTACAAGGTGCCGATCCTGGGCATCGGCAACGAGAACTGGGACTGCGGCGGCAACATGACGCCGGAGTACTACGCAGACCTGATGAAGGACTACGCGCGCTTCGCCCGCAACTACAACCCGGACGAGCAGGATGCGAACCACATGCTGCGCATCGCGGTGGGCCCGGGTGGCGGCGAACCGCGCTTCGCCGAGTGGACCGAAGTGATGATGAAGGCCTGGCAGAACCGCAAGTGGAGCTGGGACATCGACGGCATCTCGCTGCACAACTACACGGTCATCAACTGGGACAAGAAGCACGTGTCCACGGATTTCGGCGAGAAGGAGTATGCCGAGATCCTGCAGAAGACCCTGCAGATGGACGGCCTGATCCGCCAGCACGAAGCCATCATGGATCGCTACGACCCCCAGAAGAAGCTGGCGCTCGCAGTGGATGAGTGGGGTGCCTGGTACGCGCCGCTGCCGGGCTCGAACCCGGGCTTCCTGAGCCAGCAGAACAGCCAGCGTGATGCGGTGCTCGCCGCGTTGAACCTGAACATCTTTGCGCGCCACGCCGATCGCGTGCGCATTGCCAACATCGCGCAGATGATCAACGTGCTGCAGGCGATGATCCTGACCGACGGGCCGAAGATGCTGAAGACACCGACCTACCATGTGTTCCGCATGTACGTGCCGTTTCAGGACGCCACCTTCCTGCCCGTGCAGTTCATAGCCGACTCCTGGACGCAGGGATCCATCACGCTGCCGCGCATCGATGCCATCGCGGCCCGCGACAGCAACGGAAAGTTGTGGCTGTCGCTGACCAACCTGGATCCCGGGCGCACGGCTCGCATCGAGGTGCAGGTCAGCGGCGCGTCTGCAAGGTCCGGCGCCACCGGCGAGACGCTGGCCTCGCCTCGCGTGGACAGCATCAACACCTTTGCAGCACCCGATGCCGTGGTGCCAAAACCATTGCGCGTGGATGTCGCCGGAGACCGGTTGAGCGTCACGCTCGCCCCGGCTTCGGTGAGCGTGATTGCATTGGGGCGCTGACCCGGTTCGATCGACATGAGCTCGCCGGACTCGCCGCAAGAAATCCGCCTAGGGAGTGCGCGTTGGCCTCGCCAGCGCAATCGACTCCCAGATCGCCACCACCAGCAGCACGCCGGTGGTGGTGATTCCCAGCCCCAGCGTCGTGAATTGATGGCTGTGGGCTGGCCAG
>Ga0164241_10001672_pt1 | contig 26339 bp, 29 predicted proteins | sample OricomyardsoilBY_FD_108780 | JGI IMG/M metagenome (GOLD analysis project Ga0164241, IMG submission 108780) | Backyard soil microbial communities from Emeryville, California, USA - Original compost - Back yard soil (BY) | ecosystem: Environmental > Terrestrial > Soil > Unclassified | place: USA... | reverse complement strand
GAGCGCATCGAGACGATGAACGGCCGGGCCGAGGTCCTCGCCGAGGGCATCCGCCGGGCCGGCGAGGCGGTCGGCCTGCCGCTCCTGGTCACCGGCGACGGGTCGGCCCGCGGCGTCTACGTGCTCGGCGCCGACGGCGTCACCGCCGACCCCGTGCGCAGCGCCGCCTACTACGTCGCGACCATCAACCACGGCGTCTACATCGGCGGCGGCGGCGAGATGGCCATGACCACCACGCTCACCGACGCGCTCGTCGAGGAGGCCCTGGTCGGCTTCGCCGCCGCGGCCCGCGACGTCGCCGACGCCCACCCCCAGCCGGAGGCAGCATGACCCAGATCGAGCGCTACCCGTCCGACTTCGCCAGCTTCAGCGACGTCGTCGCGGTCGACGGCCCCGGCCGCTGGCTGCACGTCTCCGGCCAGGTCGGCATGGACGCCGACCAGCAGGTCGAGGGCGACCTGGCCCAGCAGACCCACGCCACCCTGGACCACATCGAGCGCGTGCTCGCCCGAGCCGGCGCCGACCTGTCGCACGTCGTGCGGATCACCGTCTACCTCACCAGCCTCGACGCGTACGGCGACTTCAGCCGGGTGCGGGCCGAGCGCTTCGGCGCGCACCTCCCGGCCAGCGCCGCCGTGCAGGTCGCCGGCCTGCTGCTCGGGGCCCTGGTCGAGATCGACGCGGTGGCCTTCGTCCCCGCCGCCGGATGAGCGACGCCGCCGTCACCGCCACGGGCATCCGCTGGCGTCCCGACCCGGCTGTGGCCGGGGCGACCAACGCCGCCCGCCTGATGCGCCGCGCCGGGGTCGAGGACGCCGCCGGGCTGCGGGCCCGCGCATTGGACCCCGAGTGGCTGTGGCCGGCGATCGTCGACGACCTCGGCCTCGTGTTCGCCGAGCCGTGGGACGCGGTGCTGGAGAACGCCGAGGATCCCGCGCACGCCCGCTGGTTCACGGGCGCGCGCCTCAACCTGGCCGCCAGCTGCGTCGACCGCTGGGCCGCCGAGACGCCCGCGCGCGACGCGGTGGTCTGGGAGGACGAGCTGGGACGCGAGCGCTCCGTCACCTACGCCGAGCTCCGCCGGCTCACCGACGGCGTGGCCCGCGCCCTCACCGGCCTCGGCGTCGAGGAGGGCACCAGCGTCGGCCTCTTCCTGCCGCTCGTGCCCGAGACGGTCGCCACCCTGATGGCCTGCGCCAAGCTCGGCGCCATCGCCGTCCCCATCTTCTCGGGCTTCGCGCCCGACGCCGTCGCGACCCGCCTGGTCGACGGCGACGTCCGCGTGCTCGTCACCGCCGACGGCACCTCCCGCGGCGGCCGCATCGTGCCGATGAAGGAGACGGCGGACCGTGCGGTCCAGGACGCCCCCGGCGTCGAGCACGTGCTGCTGCTCTCCCACCTCGGGACGGCCCAGGTCCAGCCCGGCGGGCGTGACGTCGCGTGGGAACGCGTCGTCACGCTCGACGGCCCGGCCGTCGAGCCGCTCGCCCTGGCGCCGGACCACCCGCTGCTGCTCATCTACACCAGCGGCAGCACCGGCAAGCCCAAGGGCGCGGTGCTCACCCACGCCGGGATGCTCGTGACGATCGCCCGCGACGCGGCCTACCACGCCGACGTCCGGCCGGGCGGGACGCTCTGCTGGGTCACCGACATCGGCTGGATCATGGGCGCCTGGTCGATCGTGGCCGCCGGGTCCCTCGGCGCCACCCTCTGCCTGTGCGAGGGCGCGGCGACCACGCCCGACGCCGACCGCCTGTGGCGCCTGGTCGCCCGGCGCGGCGTCGACGTGCTCGGCGTCAGCCCGTCGCTCGTGCGCGGCCTCATGGTCGCGGGCTCGGAGCCGCCTCCGGGCGGACTGCCCACCCTGCGCACGCTCGGCACGACCGGCGAGCCGATGAACGACGAGGCGTGGAGCTGGCTGCTGGAGCGCGTCGGCGGCGGCCGCGCGCCGATCATCAACATCTCCGGCGGCACCGAGGTCGGAGGCGCGCTGCTCGCGCCCCTGCCGATCGAGCCGCTGGCCAGCTGCAGCCTCGGCGGCCCGGCCCTGGGCATGGACGTCGCGGTGGTCGACGAGGCGGGCGTGCCCGTCGGCCCGGACGACGTGGGCGAGCTGGTGTGCCGGCGCCCGTGGCCCGGGATGACGCGCAGCCTGTGGCGCGACGAGGAGCGCTTCCTCGACACCTACTGGCGCCGCTGGCCCGGCGTGTGGGTCCACGGCGACTGGGCCAGCCACGACGCCGACGGCCAGTGGTTCGTGCGCGGGCGCTCCGACGACACGCTGAACGTCGCCGGCCAGCGCATCGGTCCCTCCGAGGTGGAGGGCGCGCTGATCGACACCGGCCTCGTCGTCGAGGCCGCCGCGATCGGTGTGCCGCACGACCTCAAGGGCGAGGTTATCTGGTGCGTGGCGATCCCCGCCGTGCCCGGTGCCGACCTCGACCTCGACGCGCTCGGCGCCGCCGTCGCCACGCGGGTCGGCAAGCCGTTCCGCCCGGCCCGCATCGTGCTCGTCGACGCGCTCCCGCGCACCCGGTCCGGGAAGATCCTGCGACGGGTCGTGCGGGCGTGCGTGCTCGGCACCGACCCCGGCGACCTCTCCAGCCTCGAAGACCCCGCCGCCATCGACGTGATCAGGAAGGCCCTGCGATGACCCCCGACCAAGCCCCCGTGAAGCTGACGTGCGACGTCGGCGGCACGTTCACCGACGTCGTGGTCAGCGATGGCGCCCGCGGCCTCGCGATCGGCAAGTCGCTGACCACGCCCCACCGCCTCAGCGAGGGGCTGCTCGCGGCCATCGGCACCGCCGCCGTGCGGCTCGGCACCACCGCCGAGGACCTCCTGGCCCGGGCCGAGCTGTTCGTCTACAGCACCACCCAGGCCACCAACGCGATCCTCACCGGGCGCACGGCGCGCACCGCGCTGCTGTGCACCGAGGGCTTCCCGGACATCCTCGTGCGCCGCGAGGGCGGGTCGATGCACCCGTACGACTTCGACCGGCCCTATCCCGACCCGTACGTCCCGCGCCACCTCACGTTCGAGATCACCGAGCGCGTCGGGGCCGGCGGCGAGGTCGTCGTCCCGCTCGACGTCCCGCAGGTGCGCGAGACGCTGGGCCGGCTGCGGACGCTGGAGGTCGAGGCCGTCGCGGTCTGCCTCCTGTGGTCGGTGGCCAACCCCGAGCACGAGCGGACGCTCGCCGCGCTGATCGAGGAGGAGCTGCCGGGCGTCGACTACACGCTCTCGCACCGGCTCAACCCGATCGTGCGCGAGTACCGCCGCGCGTCGTGCACCGCGATCGACGCGTCGCTCAAGCCGCTGATGCAGCGCCACCTGCGCGAGGTGGAGGCCGAGCTGGCCGCCGCCGGCTTCGCGGGGCAGCTCGTCGCCGCCACCTCGATCGGCGGCGTCGTCCCGATGGACGAGCTCGTGGAGCGTCCGGTCTACGCCGCCAAGTCGGGGCCGTCGCTGGCCCCGGTCGCCGGCCGGGTCCACGGGCCCGAGCTCGGCACCGGCGACCTCGTCGTGTGCGACACCGGCGGCACCAGCTTCGACGTCAGCCTCATCCGCGACGGCGACATCGTCTTCACCCGGGAGACGTGGCTGGGCGAGCCGTTCGCCGGCCACCTCACCGGCCTGTCCTCGGTCGACGTGCGCTCGATCGGTGCGGGCGGCGGCTCGATCGCCTGGATCGACAGCGGCGGGCTGCTGCGCGTCGGGCCCGAGAGCGCGGGCTCCGCGCCCGGCCCCGCCTGCTACGGCAACGGCGGCACGCGCCCGACGATGACCGACGCCGCGCTCGTCCTGGGGTACCTGGATCCCGACGCCTTCCTCGGCGGCGCGATGCGGCTCGACGTCGACGCCGCGCTGGCCGCGATCACCACCATCGCCGACGAGCTGGGCACCGACCCGCACCAGGCGGCCGCCGCGGTGATGACGATCGCCGGCGAGCACATGGTCGCCGCGATCAAGGAGCTGACGATCAACCAGGGCATCGACCCGCGCGACGCGGGCATCGTCGCGGGCGGCGGAGCCGCGGGACTCAACGTGGTGGAGATCGCCCGGGCCCTGGGCTGCGCCCGCGTCCTGCTGCCCCGCACCGCGGGCGCCCTCAGCGCGTTCGGCGGCCAGCACTCCGACATCGCGCTGGAGGCGGGCCGCAGCGTGATGACCGCCACCGACGCGTGGGACCTCGAGCAGGTCGGCGCGGCGTTCGCGGCGATCGACGCCGAGCTGGCCCCGGTCGCGGCGTCGCTGCGCGACCGCGGCGTGCCCGAGCAGCGCACCGACCGGTTCGTGGAGGCGCGCTACGCCCACCAGGTGTGGTCGCTGGAGCTGCCCGTCGGCGCCCTCGACGACGACGCGGCCGTCGCCGCGTTCGCGGACCAGTTCCACGCGGCGCACGAACGCGTCTTCGCGGTGTCGGAGCCCGGCCAGCGCGTCGAGGTCGTCCACGCCAAGGGCCGCCTCACCGCCGCGCCCGCCAAGCCGCCGCTCGCCCCACCCGTCGAGGGGCCCGGGCCCCGCGCGGCGGACCGCGAGCGCACGGCGTACTTCCCGCAGACCGGGGCCGTGACGATCCCGGTCCATGTGGGCGGCTCGCTGGCCCCGGGCACGCGGCTTCCCGGGCCGCGCCTGGTCGCCGAGCCCACGACGACCCTGGTCGTCCCGCCCGGCAGCACCCTCGTCGTCACCGACCTCGGCAACTACATGATCGAGCTGGCATGAGCGCTTCAGAGACCCCGACCCCGACTCCCTCCCGCGACGTGGATCCCGTCCTGGCCGCCGTCCTGGCCAACCGGTTCGAGGCGATCGTCCGGGAGATGATGAACACCCTCTTCCGCGCCGGCCGCTCGTCGGTGCTGAACATGGCGCGCGACTTCTCGTGCTGCATCGTGGCCGAGGACGACCAGCTGCTGGCCACCGCCGAGGGGCTCCAGGTCCACGTGCTCGGCGCGGGCGCGCAGGTCGCGTCGATGCGCGAGCTGCACCCCGACCTGGCGCCGGGCGACGCGTTCCTGCACAACGACCCGTACCTGGGCAACACCCACACCGCCGACCACACCCTGCTCGTGCCGGTCTTCGCGGGCGGCGAGCACCTCTTCACGGTCTCGGCCAAGGCCCACCAGGCGGACTGCGGCAACTCCGAGCCCAGCACGTACATGCCCTACGCCCGCGACGTCTACGAGGAGGGCGGGCTCGTCTTCCCCTGCGTGCGGATCCAGCGCGACTACGAGGACGTCGGCGACGTCATCCGCATGTGCCGCGCCCGCATCCGCGTGCCGGACGTCTGGTACGGCGACTACCTCGCGTCGCTCGGCGCGGTGCGCATCGGCGAACGACGGATCGGCGAGCTGATCGAGCAGTACGGCGCCGAGACGCTGCGCGGCTTCGTGGCCTGGTGGCTGGACTACTCCGAGCGGCGCATGGAGCAGGCGATCGCCGACCTCCCCGCCCAGCGGCTCGTCGCCCGCGGCGTGCACGACCCGCTGCCCGGGCTGCCCGAGGGCGTGCCGGTCGACGTCGCCGTGGACATCGACCCGGAGGCCGGGCGCATCGCCCTGGACCTGCGCGACAACGTCGACTGCGTGGACGCGGGCATCAACCTCTCGCGCAGCTGCGCGACCGCGGGCGCGGTGATCGGGGTGTTCAACTGCCTGCCCGCCGACGTGCCCCACAACGCGGGCAGCTTCCGCCGGCTCGACGTGCTCATCCGCGAGGGCAGCGCCATCGGCGGCCTCACGTTCCCGCACTCGGCGTCGATGTCCACCACCAACCTCCTCAACCGGCTCATCAACGCGGTGCAGTCCGCGTTCACCCAGCTCGGCGACGGGCACGGCCTGGCCGAGGGCGCCGGCGCGCTCGGCGTCGGCTACGGCGTCATCTCCGGGGTCGACGCGCGCAGCGGCGAGGACTACGTCAACGAGATCGTGCTCGGCAACAACGGCGGGCCGGCCGGTCCGAGCTGCGACGGGTGGATCACCTACGCCATGCCCGACTGCGCCAAGACGGTGTACATGGACAGCATCGAGGTGCTCGAGCAGAAGTACCCGATCCGCTTCCGCGCGCTGCGGCTGCTCACCGACAGCGGCGGCGCCGGCCGGTACCGCGGCGGTCCGGCCAGCGAGATGGTCTACGGCCCGACGGACGCGCCGATGCAGGTGTTCTACGCCGCCGACTTCGCGGAGAACCCGCCGGCCGGCGTGCTCGGCGGCGGCCCGGGCTCGCTCGCCGGGGCGATCCGCGAGGAGGCCGACGGCGCGCGCAGCCCGCTGGCGCCGATCGGCGACACGCTGCTGCAGCCGGGCGAGTGGATCGTCGGGCTGGAGGGCGGGGGCGGCGGCTACGGCGACCCGTTCGCCCGGGCGCCCGCCGCGGTGGCCGCCGACGTGCTCGAGGGCTGGGTCAGCCCCGAGGCCGCGGCGAGCGTCTACGGCGTCGCGGTCATCGGCGGCCGCGAGGTGGGGCTCGTCGAGGTCGACGAGGCCGCCACCGCGGCGCTGCGCGGTGGCGGGCCTGCGTCGTCCGCGGGCTAGGCCGCCGCGCTGGCGATGAGCTCGCCGGCCACGCGGTCGGCCGCGTCCGCCGAGCCGCCCAGCAGCCGCCGCGACAGCTGCGCGCGGCGGAAGTACAGCGGGGCGTCGTGCTCCCAGGTGGCGCCGATGCCGCCGTGGGTGGCGATGTTGCGCTGGGCGGCGAAGTCCAGCGCCTTGCTGCCCGCCGTGCGCGCGCAGCTCGCCGCGATGGCGAACTCGTCCGGCACGTCGCCGGCCGCGTAGCCGGCCCAGAACAGCAGCGACCGCGCGTTCTCGCGCAGACGCAGGATCTCCACGAGCCCGTGCTTGATCGCCTGGTAGGAGCCGATGGTGCGCCCGAACGTGAAGCGCTCCTTCGCGTAGGTCAGCGCCATCTCCAGGATGGTGTCGACCGTGCCCACCGACTCGGCGGCGAGCAGGCTCTGCCCGACGTACCACGCGCGCTCCACGGCCGCGGGGCCCGCGTGCACCACGGTGCCCCGGGCGCCGGCCAGCGTCACGTGCCCGAGGGACCGTGTCGCGTCGTAGCGCATGACGGCCTCCACGGAGACGGCCGAGGCGGGGACCGCCGCGACGACGAACGTGCCGTCCGCGGTCTGGGCCGGCACCACGAACAGGTCCGCGCCGGGCGCGTCCAGCACCCAGTGCGCGACCCCGTCGACGGTGACGGCGTCACCCTCCACGACGGCGGCGGGCAGCGGCGCCCGCTCCAGCCCGGAGGCCGGGTCGATCGTCCAGCTCGTCTCGCGGTCGCCCGGGGGGCGGGCGGGGACGAACGCCGCGCGCTGCTCGCCCGCGGCCGTGGCGGCCAGCGCCGCGTGGCCGGAGCCGTTCAGCACCGACGTGGCCTGCAGGTGGGAGATCAGCGGCACGCCGGCCAGGAAGCGGCCGGTCTCCTCCACCACCAGCATCGCGTCGAAGACGCTGAGCCCGGCGCCGCCGTGCTCCTCGTCGACGAGCAGGCCGGGCCAGCCGGCGTCCACCGCGGTCGGCCACAGGTCGGGCTGCTCGCCGCCCTCCAGGCCCTCGCGGGCCGCCTCCACCGTCTTGAAGCGCGAGAGCGCGCCGCGGGCGGCCTCGCGCAGGAACTCCTGCTCGTCGCTCAGTGCGAGGTTCATGCCACCGCCTCCTTTTCCTTGGCGCGCAGCTCGGAGAAGGGGATGCCCTTGTCCAGCCGCGGCTCGGGCGCCAGGCCCAGGACCCGCTCGCCGATCATGTTGCGCAGGATCTCCTCGGTGCCGCCCGCGGACTTCAGGCCGGGGAGGAAGGAGATCATGTAGGCCCACTCGTTCTCGGCGTCGAGGGCGTCGGGGCCGACGACGTCGGCGATCAGCTCGCCCGCGGCGATGGCCGCGTTGACCGTGGTCACCTTGGCCAGGCCGGCCTCGGGGCCGGGGATCTGCCCCTGGCCGAGCAGGCTGAGCGTGCGGTAGGACTGCCAGCGCACGGCGGCCAGCTCGGTGCCGATCTCGCCGAGGCGGTGGCGCACCTCGCTGTCCTTGGCCGCGGCCGGGTCGGCGGCGATCGGGCCGGCGTAGCGGTCGGCGCGGTAGCCGAACGCCTCCGAGCCCAGGCCGATGGTCAGGCGCTCGAACATCAGCGTGGTGAGCGCGGTGCCCCACCCGCCGTTGACGGGGCCGACGACCGCGTCCGCGGGGAGGACGACGTCGTCGAAGAAGACCTCGTTGAACTCGGCCTCCCCGGAGATCTGGCGCAGCCCGCGGACGGTCACGCCCTCGGCGTCCATGGGGATCACGAACATCGTCATGCCGCGGTGCTTCTGCTGGTCCGGGTCGGTGCGGGCGAGCACCAGCCCGTAGGCGGAGAACTGCGCGTTGGTCGTCCACACCTTCTGGCCGTTGAGGACCCAGGTGCCGTCGTCGCGCCGGACCGCGCGGGTCGAGACCGCCGCGAGGTCGGAGCCGGCGCCGGGCTCGGAGAACATCTGGCACCACACCTCGTCCCCGTGGAGCATCGGTCCCAGGTACCGGGCCTTCTGCTCGTCGCTGCCGTGGGCGATGATCGTCGGGCCGAGCATGCCGACGCCGATCACGTCGAGGATGCCGGGCACGCCGGCGCGGCCGATCTCCTGGCCGACGATGACGTTCTCGATCGGGCCGAGGCCCTGCCCGCCGAGCTCGGTCGGCCAGGTCACGCCGGCCAGGCCGGCCTCGGCCAGCTTGCGCTGCCACTCGCGGCGCGCGGCGATGTAGGCCTCGTCGTCGGACTCGCCGCCCCTCGGCGGCGCCTCGGCCTTGTGCGCCTCGAGCCAGCCGCGCACCTGCTCGCGGAACTGCGCCTGCTCTGGTGTGTCGTTGAGATCCACCCGGTTCCCTCCGTCGTAAGGTCGGTCGGGAATATACGGGGCGCGAGCGTTCAGTTAAGCGCGCGGGCCGGTCACCGCGCGCTCCTGCCTTCGGTATGCGCGTAGTACGCGCATACCGAAGGCAGGCTGCGCGGGGTGGTGGCTACTTGTTCACGTACATCGGGTTCGGCAGCTTCACCGCGTACTGGGCGGCGCCGCCCGACAGGTCCGACTGCTGGTCGCCGACGTTGAGCACGATGCGCGCCCCGCCCTTGATCAGGGCCTTGCGCGCTGCCGTCTTGTACGCGGCGGAGGTCTCGGCCGCGATGCCCGAGGGCTTCATCGTCAGCGTGTGCTTCATCGTGTAGCCGGCGACCTTGAGGTTGTTCTCGGTGAACGCACGGATGGTCTCGTTCTCCGGCCGGGCGGTGATGAAGACGAGCCTGACCTTCTTCTTGACCGCCTTCTTGGCCAGGTCCAGCGCGCCCTTGATCGCCGGGAGGTTCTCGGTGACCGCGCAGATCCCGTTGGAGCCGGGGATGAAGTCCTTCTTGGCGGCGCAGTCGTAGGAGGACAGCGACGTGTCGTCGATGTCGAGGATCAGCGTCGGGGTGCCCTTGGGCTTCTTCTTCCCCTTCTTCACGGTCAGGGCCTTGTCGAGGTCCTTGTTCGCCAGCTTGAAGGCGGTGGTGAAGTCCTTGGCCCACTCGCCGCTGTCGTGGTAGGCACGGATCGCGGTGGCGGAGGCCGGCGCGGCCGGCTCCTTGGCGACGGCGACGCCGACCGAGGCGGCGGCCAGGACGGCGGTGAGGGCGGCGGTGACGCGAAGGGACATGCCGAGCACGGTATCGCCCCGTTGTTCGGCGTGGGTCAGTCGCCGCCCTGGCTGTCGTCGTCGCGCAGCGCGCCGTAGAAGCCGGCGCCGAGCATTCCCAGGATCCCGAGGGAGATCACGGTCAGCGGATCGAGGCCCTGGCGGACGATCACGGCGATCGTGAGCACGCCGAGCAGGACGATCACGCTCAGCGCGGCGAGGAGGACGGCGTTGCGCATCGGCCCGCCAGGCTACCTGCGCCGGGCCGGCGAGGCGCGGATGGGGGCTAGGAGCCGGTGGCCGCGAGCGGTCCGACGCCGGGCCGGTCCTGCGGGACGTGCTGGTCGGCGTGGTAGCTGGAGCGGACCAGCGGGCCGGCCGCGATGTGGTCGAAGCCCATCGCGTACGCGGCCTCCTCGAGCGCCTTGAACTCGTCGGGATGCCAGTAGCGCACCACCGGGAGGTGCCGCTCGGTCGGGCGCAGGTACTGGCCGACGGTCAGCACCTGCACGTCGTGGGCGCGCAGGTCCTCGAACGCGGCGACGACCTCGTCGTGCGTCTCGCTCAGGCCGACCATCAGGCCGGACTTCGTCGTCACCTCGTCGCCGCCCATCGCCTTGGCGCTCTGCAGCACGCGCAGCGACCGCCGCCACGTCGAGCCGCGGCGGGCGATCGGGTACAGGCGCGGGACGACCTCGCAGTTGTGGTTGAACACGTCGGGCCGCTCGGCGATGACCTTGGCCAGCGGCATGTCCTGCCCGCGGAAGTCGGGGGTGAGGACCTCGATCTTGGTGTCGGGCGCCTGGCGCCGCACCATGCGGATCGTGGCGGCCCAGATGCCGGCGCCGTAGTCGTACAGGTCGTCGCGATCGACGCTGGTGATGACCGCGTGGCGCAGGCCCATCTTGGCGATGGTGCGGGCCACGCGCGCGGGCTCCAGCGGGTCGTTCCACGTGGGCTTGCCCGTGTTGACGTTGCAGAAGCCGCAGCGGCGCGTGCACGTGTCGCCGAGGATCATGAACGTGGCGGTGCCGCGCTCCCAGCACTCGCCGATGTTGGGGCAGGCCGCCTCGGCGCAGACCGTGTTGAGGTTCTCGTCCTTGATGAGCTTGTTCAGCTCGCGGTACTTCGGGCTGCCGGGCGGCGGCACCTTGAACCACTTCGGCTTGCGATCGCGCAGCGAGACGACGTCCGGTCCGAGGACCTTCAGGACGTCCATGCCGCCGGGATTGGCGCGGGAGCGGGTCTGGTGCTGGCGTTCGGCCGGCGGCGTACTCACCCCGTGATCGTAGCGCGGTGCCGGCGCCGGCCCGGGGCCGGACTGGCGCAACCGACGGGCGCCGCGTGCTCCGATACGGTGTGTCTGAGACGCGGTCACGGGGACCGCGCACGGAACCGCGAGGGGTTCGGATGCGCAGGATGCTGCTGGTGGTCGTGACGGTCGGTGCCGTGCTGGCCGTGACGGGCGGGTCCGCGGCGGCGGCCAAGGCCCCGAAGGTGCCGGCCGTGCCCGGCCGGACGGACTTCGCCGTGCTCCACCAGCTGCAGGAGCCGCTGCCGGCGGCGCTGTCGCCGATCGTCGCCCGCGGCGTGCGCGTGGTCACGCCGGAGGGCGTCGTCTGGGTCGGCCGCACGTACGCCAAGGTGTGCCTCGCCCGGGCGTTCGACGGGGGCGGGGGCGGCGGTGGCTGCGTCTACGCGAACCGCCGGCGGCCGCTGCCCGTGATCACGGCCTCGGTGACCCCGGACAACGTCGCCCACATCACCCAGCTCGTCCCCGACGGCGTGCGGCGCATCGTCGTCGGCGGGAAGCGCTGGCGGGTCGACAACAACGTCGCGGTGGCCGCGGTGCCGTTCGAGGTCGGCATGGACTACCTGCGGATCGCGTCCACCAAGCACGGCGCCGCCGCCTTCGGGTACTAGCGGGGCCCGCATGAGCAGTCGCCGGGAGGACCGCGTCGCCTTCGTCTCCGAGCGGATGAGCGACGTGGAGGTCTCGCGCCTGGAGGGCGTCTTCCGCGTCCGCTGGGACGACGAGGCATCCGGGGAGCACGCGGATGGGCCGTCCGAGGCGCTGGAGCTGGACGAGGCGCTCACCTGGGCGCGGGAGCACGCGCCGGTGGTCTTCGTGGAGCTCGACGACATCCTGTTCTCCGCCGGCGAGCGGCCGGAGGTCGACGAGGGCACCCGGCCTTGGCCGGCGGGCGGCGTCGTCATCCGCCCACGACCGATCCACACGCCGTTCGACGGCACGGTGCAGCGCCGCTACTGGGGCGTCGTCGGCACGATCGAGACGGACGACGCGGACGAGTCGCTGGCCCGCGCGGTGGCGGCGGACGTGTCCGCGGATCCGGGGGCGCGCGGCGTGGTGGCGCGGGTGCTCACCACGCAGGGGGACCCCGGGATCGAGGTGGCCTGCGAGCTGCTCGCCAGCGGGATGGGCGTCGCGGTCCTGGAGCTTTCCTGGCTGCTAGACGGCGTGGTGGCCCGGCGGGTGCCGGGCGGTCTGCTCACGGGCACCCAGAACCACGGCGACCTGCCGCGATTGGCCCCCGGGGACCCGATCTGATCGGGACGGAGGGCCCGCACTCAGGCCGGCACGGGCACGGTGCCGGCTGGCGCCGCCGCGCGGCCGAGCGCGGCGCGCAGCCGCGCCTCGCTGACCAGCCGCTGGCGGCGGCCGGCGGCCAGCGCGTACCGGTGGGCGACCCGCTTGCGCAGGCAGCGCATCGGGTCGTCGGCGCGCCCGGTGACGGTGGCGACGGAGACCATCCGCACGTCGGGCAGCCCGCAGGCCACCACCCATGCGAACGGGGCGACGTCGTTGGTGACGTTGATCGCCAGGCCGTGGGTCGTCACGCCGCGCTGCACGCGCACGCCGACCGAGGCGATCTTGCCGTCGCCGGCCCACACGCCGAGGTACTGCACGCCCTCGTCGTCGCGGGTGTACGTCTGCACGCCCTCGTCAGCCAGCGCGGCGACGATCGCCCGCTCCATCGTGGCGACGTGCTCGCGCGCGCTGTCGGTGCGCACGATCGGGTAGGCCACCAGTTGGCCGGGGGCGTGGTAGGTCACGTGGCCGCCGCGGTCGATCCGCTCGATCTCGATGCCCTGGTCGCGGTACCACTGCTCGCCGCGGCCCAGGTCGGCCATCGAGGCGCGCCTCCCCAGCGTGTAGACGGGCGGATGCTCGAGCACGAGGAGCACGTCGGGGATCGCGTCGGCCTGGCGGGCGGCGCGGACCTCCTCCTGCAGCGCGAGAGCCTCGCGGTAGGGGACCACGCCGAGCTGGCAGACCCACAGCTCGGGGCGCTCCGCACGGTCGGGGATGCCCGCGATGCCCATCGGAGGAAGGCTACTCCGGTCCCAACCCCCGCCGAGCCCCACCTCGAACCCGCTCAGCGGGACGGAGGTGGGGCTCGACGGGAGGATCAGGCGGCCAGCGCCGCCGGGTCCTGCAGCAGGGCACGGATCCGGCCGAGGAAGGCGGCGGCGTCGACGCCGTAGAGGATCCGGTGGTCGCACACCAGCGTCACCGTCGCGGTGAAGCGCAGGGCAAGCTGCTCCTCGTGGTTCACCGGCCGGCGCGCCACGGTGCCGACCGTCAGCAGCGCGGCCTGCGGCGCGGTGATGACCGCGGTGAAGGCGTCCACGTCGTGCATGCCGAGGTTGGAGACCGTGAACGTGCCGCCGCTCAGCTCCGGCGGCGTGATCGTCCCGGCCCGTGCGCGCTCGGCCAGCGTCCGCGTCGTCGCGGCGATCTCGTCGAGGGACCGGACGTCGGCGTCGAGCACGACGGGGATCACGAGGGTGCCGGGCGCGGCCACGACGATCCCCACGTTGACCCGCTCGTGTCGCTGGAACTGCGCGTCGCGGTAGGCGCCGTTGGCCTGGGGGTGCTCGCGCAGGGCCAGGGCGCACGCCTTGACGATCAGGTCGTTGACGGTGGGGATGGGGCCCCCGCCCGCGCCGTCACCCGCCGCGGCGCGGAGCGCGGCCCGGAAGGCGACGACCGCCTCCATGTCGATCTCGCCCTGCAGCGTGAACTCCGGCACGGTGGCCTTCGTCTCGGCCACGCGGCGGGCGACGACCTGCTGGGCGCGGGTGGGCTCCGTGGTCGTGGTCTCGCCCTTGACGCCGGTGGCGGCAGCGGCCACGGGCGCGACGGCGTCGGCGGAGGGCAGGGAGGGGACGGCGTCGGACACGGATGCTCCTGGTCGTTCGAAGAAGGGGAAGGGGAGGGCGGCCGGTGGGGCTACCGGTCGGGGAGGTCGCCGGGGTCCTGGACCGCCGACCACCGCTCCTGGAAGCTGTCGACGTCGAGGGCGCCGAGGTCGGCGCGCAGGGCGCGCCCCAGCCGCGAGGCCTCGTGCGGCGTGCAGTCCCACAGCAGCAGGACCTCGCCGTCGCGCAGGTCCACCACCTCGACCTGGTCGACGCGCTCCGGGTCGGCCAGCGTCGCGGGCACCCGTCCGGACCGGCTCACGTGCACGTCGAACGCGTCTCGTGCCTTCACGGCCGCGTCTCCGCGAGCAGGGCGGCCGCGCGGTCCAGCGCCGCCTCGCCGTGCAGGGTCTCGGTCCCGGTCCAGATCGCGGGGACGGAGCGCACGCCGCGCTCGGCGGCCAGGGCGGTCGCGTCGTCCAGCGCGCCGCGCACGCCGCGCGTCTCGATGCCCTTGAGGATCGCGGCCGGGTGCATCTCGCACGCCGCTCCGGCGATCAGCACGTGGTCGGGGGCGGCGAGGTCGCGCCCGCCGGCGTAGGCCTGGCGGAACGCGGCGAGCGTGAAGGCGACGACTCGGCCGATCCCCTTGGCGTAGGTGGCGGCGCGTTGGGCCATGTCGCTGTCGAAGGGGACGGTCGCCGGCCATACGACGGCCTGCAGCTCCAGCTCCGCCGCGCGCCGCTCGATCGCGTCGCGGTCCACGATCCCCAGGCCCTCGGCTCCGCCCAGCGCGCTCGCCCGCACCGGGATCCACTCGCAGGGGACGGGCATCGTGCTGAGGATGCGCTCGGCGACGAGGTACGACTCGGGCGAGCCCAGGTCGAAGTAGAACGCGGGGAGCGCCTCGTCCTGCGCGTCGTCACCCGCCGGGTGGCGGGTGACGTCGATCACGTCGGCCATGGGAGGAGTGTGACTCTTCCGGCCGCGCGGCGGATCCGTGCTAGCCGTGGATGAGCCAGCCGTCGGCCGCGCGTGCGGCCTCCATGACGGCTTCGCTCATGGTCGGGTGGCCGTGGACCATCCGGGCGACCTCGGGGTAGCCGCCCTCGAGCGCCTTGGCGTTCACCAGCTCCTGGATCAGCTCGGTGCTCTTGGCGCCGATGATGTGGCCGCCGACGATCTCGCCGTACTTCTTGTCGCCGACGAGCTTGACCAGGCCGGTGCGGTCGCCGTAGACCGTGCCGGCGCCGACGGCGCCGTACTGGACCTTGCCGACGACGACGTCGTGGCCGGCCTCCTTGGCCTGCGCCTCGGTCAGCCCGAAGCTCGCGACGTTCGGGGTGCAGAACGTGGCGCGCGGGATGTCGATGTAGCTGATCGGGTGCACGTCCATCCCGAGGGAGTCCTCGACGGCGATGATGCCCTCGTCGGACGCCTTGTGGGCGAGCGCAGGACCGGGGACGAGGTCGCCGATCGCCCATACGCCCGGGCGACTCGTCTTCAGGTGGCCGTCGACCTCGATCAGCCCGTTGTCGGCGATCTTGATGCCGGCGACGTCCAGGCCCAGGCCCTCGACGTCGGGGCCGCGCCCGGCGGCGATGACGAGCCACTCGGCCTCGCCCTGCTCGTCGCCGTAGGAGAACGTGACGGACGCGTCGCCGGACGCGACGTCGCTGACGAACGTGGAGGTGTGCACCTCGATGCCCTGCTTCTTGAAGCCGCGCTCGGCGAGCTTGCTGATGTCGGCGTCCTCGGTGGGCAGCACGCGGTCCAGGCCCTCGAAGAGCTGGACCTTGGTGCCCAGGCGCGCGTACGCGGAGGCGATCTCCGAGCCGGACGCGCCGGCGCCGACGACGACCATGGAGGCGGGCAGCTCCTCCAGCGCCCACGCCTCCTCGGTGCCGATGACGCGGCCTCCGAACGACGTGCCGGGGATCGGCCGCTTCACGCTGCCGGTCGCGAGGATGACGGTCTTGGCCGTGATCGTCTGGTCGCCGACGACGACCTGCCCGTCGGCGTTCAGCGACGCGAAGCCCTCGATCACGTCGATGGAGTTCTTCTTCATCAGGCCGGCGACGCCGCCGGTCAGGACCTTCACGACCTTGGCGCGCCGCTCGCCGACCTTGGAGAAGTCGACCGTGGGCTCGGACACCGTGATGCCGAACTCGTCGGCGTCGCGCACCTCGCTCAGCACGTCGGCCACGCGCAGCACGGCCTTCGCCGGGATGCAGGCGTAGTTGAGGCAGCGACCGCCGATCGCGTCCTTCTCGATCACCGCCGTCTTCTGCCCGAGCTGCGCGGCGCGGATCGCCGCGACGTAGCCCCCCGGACCCGACCCGATCACAACACAGTCATACGCAGATTCAGCCATAGATTTCGAGACTATCGGACGGCCGACTTCGGGCTCTGCGCGGTGGTATACAACCCCCGCCGACCGGGGGGTGAGCGGTCGCTCAGCGCTCGTACTTGGGCATCTGGATGCGGGCCATCGCGCGGATGAGCTTCCAGAAGAGCCAGCCGCCGAAGCCGATGATCACGACGCAGATGACGACCGCCTGCCACTTGGCCGCGACCATCAGCGAGAGGAAGGCGATGATCACGGTCACGGCGAGCAGCGCCTGGAAGCCGAGGACCGCCCAGTACTTGGCCCGCCACATGCCCCAGGCGGCCAACAGCATCAGCACGGCGAAGACGATCACGCCGACGGGGCTGGCGCCCTCCCCCCGCACGTCGGTGCCCAGCGCCCACAGGACGAGGTTGGAGACGGCGAGGAGCAGAGCGACGATCGCCGCGACGGTGACCGCGCCGGGGCGCTCGCCCTCGTCCAGTGGCTCGAGGTTTGCCCGGATCTCCTGGTAGCGGCGCTCGGTCCGCTCGGAGCGGGAGAGGGTCTCGGCCTCTGGGGCCTCGACGTCCGCGTCGGCCCCGTCGGCGGCGACGGGCGTGCCGAACGCGTCCGTGGTCGCGGCCGTCGGGGCGAGCGGCTCGCCGTCGGGCCGGCGCTTGCGGCTGCGCTTACCCATGGGTGGCCTCCAGCGGGGCGCCGAGCGCGGCGCGCAGGGCGACGGCGGCGGCCCGCGGGTCCGGCGCCTCGGTGATCGCCCGGACGACGACGATCCGGGTCGCGCCCGCGTCGGCGACCGCGGCCACGTTGGTGGGGTCCAGGCCGCCGATGGCGAACCACGGATGCGCGGCGGTGCGCGCGGCGTAGGAGACGAGGTCCAGGCCCACCGCGGCACGGCCGGGCTTGGTCGGGGTGGCGTGGACGGGGCCGACGCCGATGTAGTCGGGCTGCTCCTCGTGGGCGCCGTGCGCGTCGTCGATCTGGTCCGGCGTGTGGGTGGACAGGCCGACGATCGCGTCGGGGCCCATCGTCTCGCGTGCCGCGCCCACGGGCACGTCGTCCTGGCCGACGTGCACGCCGTCGGCGCCGGCCGCGAGCGCCAGGTCGGGCCGGTCGTTGACGATGAACAGCGCGCCGGCCTCGTCGCACGCGGCGCGGGCCACGGCGGCGGCGGCGAGCAGCGCGTCGTCGCCGGCCGTCTTGTCGCGCAGCTGGACGACGTCCACCCCGCCGCGCAGCGCGGCGCGCACGACCACGTCGAGCGACCGCCCGCCCGGCGCGACGTCGGTGACGAGGTAGAGGCGGGCCTCGGCGAGGCGGAGCACGGGGTGCATGGGGTCAAGTCTGCCAAGGCGGGGCCGACGGCGGGGCACGGTGGACCGCCGCGCTAGCATCAATCGGGCACGGGAGCCTTCGGGCTGAGAGGGGGCCGCGGATCGCGGCGCCGACCGTCAACAGCTGATCCGGATCATGCCGGCGCAGCGAGAACCCAGTGTCAGACCACCACCACACCTGCGACATCGCCATCGTCGGCGGGGGCGTCATCGGCCTCGCCGTGGCCTGGCGCGCGCGCCAGCGCGGCCTCGCGGTCACGGTGCTGGAGCGGGACGCGCTGCCGCCCACGCTGGGCTCCTCGTTCGCCGCCGCCGGGATGCTCGCTCCCGTGGCCGAGGCGGAGTTCGGCGAGGGCGCCGTCCTGGAGGCCGGGCTGGAGAGCGTGCGCCGCTGGCCGGCGTTCGCGGCCGAGCTGGGCGAGGCGTCGGGGATCGACGTCGGGCACCGCCAGACCGGCACGCTCGTCGTCGCCCGGGACGGCGCGGAGGCGGCCTGGCTCGACCGCGAGCTGGCCTTCCGCACGCGCACCGGGCTGGCCGCCACCCGCCTGCTCCCCGGCGCGGCGCGCGCCCTGGAACCCGCGCTGGCGCCCGCGCTGCGCGCCGCGATGGACGTCCCAGACGACCACGCGGCGGATCCCCGCGCCCTGTTGCGAGCCCTGCTCGAGGCGGCGACGCGCGCCGGTGCCGACGTGCGCGGCGCGACCCCCGTCGAGGCGCTGCTCGTCGACGCCGGCCGCGCGACCGGGGTGCGGCTGTCGGACGGCACGACCGTCCGCGCCGGGACGACCCTCGTCGCCGCCGGCGCCTGGTCCGGCGCGCTGGCCGGCATCCCGCAGGACGCCCGCGTCCCCGTCCGTCCGCTGAAGGGGCAGATCATGCGCCTGCACGATCCCGAGCACCGCGCCGCCGCCCCGCTGCTGACCCGCACCCTGCGGTATGAGACCGGGTACCTCGTCCCGCGCGGGGACGGCCGCTACGTGCTCGGCGCGACGATGGAGGAGCGGGACTTCGACGTGACCGTCACGGCCGGCGCGGCCTACGAGCTCGTCCGCGACGCGTCCGAGCTCGTGCCCGGCGTGCTGGAGCTGGTGGTCGACGACTTCCGCGCGGGCCTGCGCCCGTCCACCCCGGACAACGCCCCGGTGCTCGGCGCGCACCCGGCCCTGCCGGGCCTGCACTACGCCACCGGCCACCACCGCAACGGCATCCTGCTCGCCCCGCTCACCGCAGACGTCGTCGCGGCGCAGCTCGCCGGCGCGGCGGCCGACGACCGCTTCTCACCCGCCCGCTTCGTGGAGGCCTCCGCATGATCTGGCTGAACGGCGAGGAGGCCGCCGGCCACGACGACGCGACGGTGGCGGCGATCCTCGACACGCTCGACGTCGACCCGGAGCGCCGCGGCGTGGCCGTCGCGGTCGACTCCGAGGTCGTGCCGCGCGCGGCGTGGGGAACGACGCGGGTCGCCGAGGGCGCCCGGGTCGAGGTCCTGACCGCGATGCAGGGAGGATGAGGGCATGAAGACCGAGCTGTCGCCCGACGTCGCCGCCGACCCGTTCGTGGTCGCCGGCCGCACGCTGCGCTCGCGCCTGGTCCTGGGGACCGGCGGGTTCCCGCGCCTGGAGACCCTGGCCGCCGCCATCGAGGCGAGCGAGACCGACATGGTCACCGTCGCCCTGCGCCGGGTGGACGCCGCCGCCCGCGGCTCGCTCGTCGACGTGCTGGCCGACGCCGGCGTGCTCGTCCTCCCGAACACCGCCGGGTGCTACACCGCCCGCGACGCCGTGCTGACCGCGCACCTGGCCCGCGAGGCGTTCGCCACCGACTGGATCAAGCTCGAGGTGATCGGGGACGAGCGCACGCTGCTGCCCGACGCGCCCGAGCTGCTGGCGGCGGCCGAGCAGCTCGTGGCCGACGGCTTCGTCGTGCTGCCCTACACCACGGACGACCCGGTCCTGGCCCGGCGCCTGGAGGACGTGGGCTGCGCGGCGGTCATGCCGCTCGGCTCGCCGATCGGCTCCGGCATGGGCATCCGCAACCCGGACAACATCGCGCTGATCGCCGAGCGCGCCGGCGTGCCGGTCGTGTGCGACGCGGGCATCGGCACCGCGTCCGACGCCGCCCTGGCCATGGAGCTCGGCTGCGACGCCTGCCTCATCGCCAGCGCCATCTCCCGCGCGGAGGATCCCGTGACCATGGCCCTGGCCATGAAGGCGGCGATCCAGGCCGGGCGGCTGGCCTCCCGCGCCGGGCGCATCGAGCGCCGCCGCTACGCCAACGCGTCCACCCCGGATGCGGGCCGGCCGGAGTTCGGGCTCCCGTCGTGAAGCCCGTCGTGCAGGACCTCGCGGACCGCTGGGAGGCGGCCTGGTCGGGGCGCGACCAGCACGCGTTCCGCCACGTCTGCTCGTCCGACGTCTTCTACGAGGACCCGTTGTCCCAGGCGCCGCTCGACGGGCCCGAGGCGATCGGCATCCACGCGCGCAAGCTGTGGACGGCGCTGCCGGACGCGCGCGTCGAGCGCACGGGGGAGCGGCTCAGCGACGGGCAGTTCCTCGTCGCGCCGTTCGTCCTGAAGGGCACGCACCGGGGCGATCTGGACAACCTGCCGGCCAGCAACCGCTACCTCTCGCTCCACGGCGTCTGCTACTGCCAGCTCGACCCGCCCCGGGAGCGGCTGTGGCGCGTGCGGGTCTTCCTCGACCGCTACGACGCGGCCGTGCAGATCGGCGTCCTGCCGGCCTCCGGCACGGTCAGCGAGCGCGCGTTCCTGATGGCCCGGGGCTTCGGCCTTCGCCTCGGCCGCCGGTAGCGGTCCTGCAGCCCGACGACCCCGAGAACCCCGGTCGGCACATCCTTCGGCTCCAGGCCGAAGGATGTGCCAACGAAGCGCAAACCGCTACTTGACGACGATGATCTTGCCGACCATCCCCGGGTGCAGCGTGCACTCGTAGTCGATCGTGCCGGCCGTCTCGGGCGTGTACGCGTACGTGCCGCCCTTGCCGAAGATGTCCGACTTGAAGTCGGCCCCGCTGTCGGCGACCACGTTGTGCTGGACGTCGTCGTCGTTGGTCCATTCGACCTTGTCGCCGACCTTCGCGGTCACGCTCTTGGGGTCGAAGGCGATGTCCTTCATCGAGACGCTCACGGTGGCGCCGGCCTGCGTTCCACCTGCGTCCGCGGAGGCGCCTCCGGCACCGGTGGCGGGATCCTCCTGGCCCTCGGCCGGGGTCGTGGGCGGTGCGGCCGCGGTGGTCGCGGCGGAGTCGGACGAGGAGTCGTCGGAGCCGCAGCCGGTGACGGCGAAGCCGCCGAGCGCCAGGGTCAGGGCGACGGCGAGGATGGGAAGCAGGCGGGGCATGGTGGTCCTCCGGGGGTCAGACGGGACGCGCGGGAGCAGGGGACGGCTCCAGCGTGATGCGCAGGGGCGCATGGTCCGACAGCGTCCCACGTTCGAGCACCTCCGTCACGCCGACCGGCTCCAGCCCCCGGGCCATGAAGTGGTCGACCTTGCGCCCGCCGACGTGCGCGAAGCCGGGGAACCGGGGCACGCGGACGTTGGCGTCGCCGCCCAGCACGCTCGGGTGCAGCCCGCTCCACTCCCGCATCGCCGCGGCGGCGCGCGCGGCGTCGGCGTCGGCCGCGGCGTCGGAGCCGACCTGCGCGTGGAGGTTGCCGATCCACACCCCGGCGGGCTCCCAGCGCACGGCGTGCACGACGCGCTGCTCGGGCAGCCAGCGCAGCCGCCGCCGACGATGCTCGGTCACCGTCCCGCCGCGCACGAGGATCGCGTTGCTGCCGCCGCCCGACTTCATGGTCACCGGCCAGCGCCGTCCCGCGAAGCGGCGCAGCGCGAAGAGCTGGTTGCGCGACGTCAGGGCCATGCGCGCGTGGGCGCCGCACGCCCGCCCGAGGTCGGCCGGCCACCACGGTGGGCACTCCTGCAGCAGCGCCACGTCCCACTCCCACTCCGCGAGACGGGCGGCGAAGGCGGCGAACAGGTCGCGGTTGGGCGGCGCCGCGCCGTCCTGCGCGACGGCGCGACCGTGGTACAGGTTCCAGGTCAGGACGAGCATTCGGCGTATTCTCTCCCGCCTGCCATGACCCGACACCTGCTGACCGGACACGAACTCGACCGCGCCACGCTGGACGCGCTCCTGACGCGGGCCCTGGAGCTCAAGGCGGCGCCCCGCTCGTCGGACGCCCTGTCCGAGGCCGTGGTCGGCCTGCTGTTCGAGAAGCCGTCCACCCGCACGCGCCTCTCCTACGAGGCGGGGGTCGTCGAGCTCGGCGGTCATCCGATGATCCTGCGGGGCGAGGAGATGCAGCTCTCGCGCGGCGAGTCGATCAAGGACACGGCGCGCATCCTCTCCTCCCACGTCCAGGCGATCGGCGTCCGCACGGGCCCCGACGCGCTCCTGGAGGAGCTGGCGGCCGAGGGCACAATCCCCGTCTTCAACATGCTCACCGCCGGCCACCATCCGTCGCAGGCCCTGGCCGACCTGCTCACGCTGCGCGAGACGTTCGGCACGGTGGAGGGCCTCAGGCTCGCGTACGTGGGTGACGGCAACAACGTCGCCCGGTCGCTGGCCGTCCTCGGTGGCATCGCCGGCGTCGAGGTGGCGGTCGCGTCGCCCCCCGGCTACGAGCTGGAGCCGGAGTGCGGCGGCACCCGCACGCACGACCCGGCCGAGGCGGTGCGAGGCGCGCACGCCGTCTACACCGACGTGTGGGTCTCGATGGGGGACGAGGACACGGCGGACGCCCGGCGGGCGGCGCTGGCGCCGTACCGGATCGACGACGCGCTGCTCGACCTGGCGGCGGACGACGCGATCGCCCTGCACTGCCTGCCCGCGCACCCGGGCGAGGAGATCACCGCGGCCGTCCTCTACGGCGACCGTCAGCGGATCTGGACGCAGGCGGAGAACCGCCGGCACGCCCAGAAGGCCCTGCTCGAATGGCTGATCGCGGGCGAGGAGTAGCGGCGGTCGGGTAGCCTCGGCCCACACCTCTGCCAGGAGCGTTCGATGCCCCAGCCGAAGTCCCCATCCACGTCGTCCCGCGCGACCCGCAAGCCGGCCGCGACGAAGGCCAAGCCCGCGGCGGCGAAGCCGAAGGCGTCCGCCAAGCCGAAGGCCAAGCCCGCAGCGAAGCCGGCCGCGAAGGCGAAGGCCGCTCCGGCCCGGACACGCGCGGCAGCCAAGCCCAAGGCGGCGCCCGCGAAGGCCAAGGCGCCGGCGAAGCCCAAGGCCGCCGCCGCGAGGCCGAAGGCGGCCGCGCGCCCCAAGGCCGCCGCCAAGCCCAAGGCCGCGCCCAAGGCCACGCCGGCCGCCGCGGCGGTCGCCGCGCTGCCCGGCGCCGACCAGCTGCCCGAGAGCCTCACCGCCGTCCTGGAGACGCTGCACCGCGGCGTCGTCCTGCAGCGCGAGCGCCTGCAGGAGGTCGTGGACGACGCCGTCAGCCGCGGTCGCCTGACCCGGGGCGACGCCGAGGACCTCGTCCAGAGCCTCATGGTCTCCGGCCGCCGCCAGGCCGAGGACATCATCACCGAGGTGGAGAAGGCGCTCGACCGCGGCCTGCGCGAGGTCGGCACGGCGACGTCGCGGGCGCGCAAGCGCACCGCCGCGTCCCCGGTCACCCGCGAGGTCGATCGCGCCCGCCGGCGCATCGGCGTGGGCGGCTTCCCGATCCTCGGGTACGACGACCTGACCGCGAGCAAGGTGGTCGAGCGGCTCGCCGATCTCACGCCGCCCCAGCTGCGCAAGGTCCGCGACTACGAACGGCGCAACGCCAACCGCAAGGGCGTGCTGAACGGCATCGAGAAGCACCTGCGCTGACGGGCTGCCATCCTGAGGTGGTGTCCGAGACCACGACCTCAGCCCGGCCCCAGCGCGGAGACCTCCTCGACCTGCGGATCGAATCCCTCGCCTACGGCGGCAACGGCGTGGCCCGCCACGACGGCGGCTACGTCGTGTTCGTCCAGGGCGGGATGCCCGGCGACCTCGTGCGCGCGCGGATCGGCAAGCGCAAGCGCGCGTACGCCGAGGCCCGCGTCGAGGAGGTCCTGGAGCCGTCGCCCGACCGCATCGCGCCGGTCGCCGACCACCCGGGCGCTCCCTGGCAGGTCATGCCCTACGCCAAGCAGCTCGAGGTCAAGACCCAGCAGGTCGAGGACGCGCTGCGCCGCATCGGTCACCTCGACGGCTTCACGCTCGAGGAGATCGTCCCCGCGGCCGAGCAGTGGCGCTACCGCAACAAGCTGGAGTACTCCTTCGGCACCGACCGCACCGACCCCGACCACCCGGTGCTCGTGTGCGGCTTCCACGCGCCCGGCTCGTGGGAGGACATCGTCGGCGTGGAGGACTGCATGCTCGCCTCCGTGGCCGGCAACGAGGCGCGTGACAAGGTCCTGGCCTGGTGCCGCGAGCAGGGCCTGGACGCCTACGACCGCCGCACCCAGGTCGGCTTCCTGCGCAACCTCGTCGTGCGCGAGGGCCGGCGCACCGGGGAGCTGCAGGTCCGCCTCGTCACGTCACCGGGCGCGCTCGACGGCGAGTCGCTCGCCGCCGCGATGACGGTGGACGACCAGCCGATCGCCTCCCTGCTGTGGACGGTCATCGAGACGGTGGGGGAGACGACGCAGGGCGGCGAGACCCACCTGCTCGTCGGCGAGCCGCAGATCCGCGAGGAGCTCAGCGGGCTGGAGTTCCGCATCTCCGGCGAGGCGTTCTTCCAGACCAACACCGAGATGGCCGAGCAGCTGTACGCGATCGTCGCCGAGTACGCGGAGCTGCGCGGCTGGGAGCGCGTCTACGACCTCTACAGCGGCATCGGCACGATCGGCCTGTCGTTGGCCGCCCGGTCCGGCGAGATCTGGGGCCTGGAGATCATCGAGGAGGCCGTGGAGGACGCCATCGCCAACGCGGCGCTCAACCACATCGACAACGTCCGCTTCTTCGCCGGCGACGTGCGCGTCTCGCTGCGTCAGCTGACCGAGGAGGCCGGCCGCCCCGACCTGCTGCTGATCGACCCGCCCCGCGCCGGCCTGTCCCAGAAGGTGGTGCGCCGGATCATCGAGGCCAACCCGAAGCGGATCGTCTACGTCTCCTGCAACCCGACGACGCTCGCGCCCAACGCGGCCCAGCTCGTCGAGGCCGGCTACCAGCTCGGCCGCGTCCGCCCGGTCGACATGTTCCCCCAGACCCCGCACATCGAGTGCGTCGCGGTGCTCGACCGGGTCTAGCCCCCGCCGACCGTCGAGTGTCGCCCAGTGGTTGCCCAGCAACCACGCAGCGACACCCAAGCCGCCCCGGGCCGGCCAGGCCCACCCCAGCGCATCTAGACTCCCCGCGGTGAGGACCAGGATCCCGCTCTCCTTCGCCGTGCTCGCCGTGCTCGCCGTGACGCTCGTCGGCGTCCCGGCGGTGTTCGCGTCACCGCGGCTGGCGGTCCTCTGCGCGCTGCTCTTCGTCGCGATGGTGTGGGGATCCGTCGTCGCGTGGTCGTTCCTGCTCGTGGGGATCGCGTTCGTCACGACCTTCCTCGGCCTCGCCTTCCTGCATACGCCGAACGTCGGGCTTGCCGCGCTGACCCTCGCCGGCCTCGTGTCGTTCCGCCTGCTCACGGACGCCCGGGACCACGTGGTGGCCCGCAGCGCGGCGCGCCACGTTCGCCCGCTCCGTCGGGCGCCACGCCTGTACTGAGTTCCAGGAAATGCCCGCTCAGCGGTCATTTTCTGACAAGGCTCTCGCTCGCGCGCCCCGAAACGGCCGCCGCCAGCCGCCGCTCCCCGCTAGGACTTCTTCTTCTTTTTCTTCTCGACCGGGATGGCCGGCAGATTCGGGAGCTTCACCGAGTAGGTCGCGCTCGTCTTGCGCATCGCCGCGTTGGCGTTGAAGCGGACGACGAGCGACAGCGTCTTGGCCGTCCCGAGCTTCTTGCGGTCGATGGTCAGCGTGCGGGAGTAGGTGCACTTGGACCGCACGATCGTCGCGGTGCCGGTGCCGATCGACGTGGTGCCCCTGCGCACGGAGAGGGCCACGGTGGAGTCGCAGACGGTGCTGCGCAGCAGCGGCTCGCCGGTCACGGCCTTGGCGCCGAGCACCGGCTCGATCTCGCCCTTGATCGCCACCGTGATCGACTTCTTGCTCGCCGTCGGCTTGATCGTCACCTTCGGCGTGTCGATCCCGGCGGGCGGCAGCACCGACGTGTCACCGGTGACCGGCACCTTCACCGTCACGGTGGTCGGGTTGCCGGCCAGGTCGCGGAAGGTCAGGGAGACGGAGTAGTCGCCGGCGGTGGGGAAGGTGTAGGAGGTGCTCGCCCCGGTGCGGTCGGCGAAGCCCTGCGCCGTCCAGGTGAAGCCGTTCGGGTCGATGCCCGAGCCGCCGGGCTCGTCGCTGACGTTCGCGGTGAACGTGGCGGGCTTGCCGGCCTCCGCGCTCGGCGGGCGGCCGATCGTGCCGGTGGGCGCGGTGAGGTCGGTCCCGTCCGCCGCGGCGACGCCGGTGGGCAGGAGGAACAGGCCGAGCAGCAGGAGCGAGAGGCCCAGGAGGGCGGCTCGTCCGCGCGTGGTGATGGTGGAGACGCTGGACGCAGACATCGGTATGCGCGACGGTAGCAACCCTTCCCGGCCCGTTCGCCGGTCGTACGAGCCCGCGGGCGCCCGGAACGTGGGCCCCGGTGGTCCTCACCGCAGCGCCGGCACGACCTCCCGCAGCGCCGAGAGCAGCCCGTCGGAGCCGTCGGCGCAGCCCATCGCCAGCACGGGGATCCCGCGGGCCGCGCAGGAGGAGGCGACGCCCGCGGTCCAGCGCGCGGCGTCGGTGGCGACGGCGCG
>Ga0164241_10001671_pt1 | contig 26348 bp, 25 predicted proteins | sample OricomyardsoilBY_FD_108780 | JGI IMG/M metagenome (GOLD analysis project Ga0164241, IMG submission 108780) | Backyard soil microbial communities from Emeryville, California, USA - Original compost - Back yard soil (BY) | ecosystem: Environmental > Terrestrial > Soil > Unclassified | place: USA... | reverse complement strand
GGAATGGGTGATCGGATGAGCGGAAATGCCGATCGAATGCTCCGGAATCCTGATCGGATACTTTCGGAACGCTGATCGAATGCCGTCGGAACGCTGATCGGATCACGTCGGAATACGCACGTGGGTAACAACGTCTGGCTGCGCGACTTCCTTCGTTAGGTCTGGCCTGCCACCCTGTTGGATGGCCTGCTGAATGAGTTTTTCCGCGTGGGCTTTCAGGCTCTCGTCAGCACCAACCGCCGCTTTCGCGAGCATGAGGGTGGTAGCCGCAGCGTTCACGTCACCAGCATTCAAATAGGATTTCCCCAATCCGTAGAGCAGCCCAGACTGGTCACCAAAAATCTCGCGATCGGCCTCGAAGAATTCCACGGCCTCCCGCCACCGCCCTCCCTGGTGCAACAAAGCAGCAGTGTTTCGCCGAGCTTCCAAATTGAAAGGGTTGATGACCAGCACTTCCTTGTAGTTGCGGATTGCAAGTCAGCCTCCCCCTGACTCATGAGTTCCTGCCCCAAGGCAAGGAAAACAACCTCCATGTCGCCGTGAGGCGCCTTCGCGGTGCGCAGTCGGATCAGCGCATCCTCCAGCCACTGCAAGCGCTGCTCCGGGGTACCCTCGTGAACGGCCTTCATTGTGACGAGGAGAGCGGCGATCGCGGTCTCCCCAAGTTGCTCGGCTTCCTCTTGGAGCTTCGCGGCCCTCGCAGAATCATAAGTGAGCACCACCTCACTGGCGGCATGGCGCAATCGCGCGCGAGGCTCATCGAATGCCGCGGCTAGGCGGTCGGCTTCGGCTTTGAGTTCATCTGCTCGCGTGGTGTCTCCGGCGTTGTTGGCGAGAATGCTGGCGAGGGCCAGCGAGGACTGCCTCTCCTCTTCCGCACCCATCAGATCGCGACGTTCGTCCGCTGCCTGCGTGGCAGCATCAAGTGCCGGCTTCGTCCACCCCAACTTGTCCAACGCCTCTGCCTTGTAGTGAAGAAGTGCGCCCCGCCAGTCCCGATCCAGAAGATTGGCACCAAGAAGAGCCAGCGCCCGGTCAATGGAATTCACCGCTTGCCTTGGATCGCGTGCGAGCAGGCACTCAGCGAGTCGTTGGAGACACCTGGCACCTTCAGTTTGATCGCCCGCCTGCAGCATCGCGTCTGCAGCCAGCTCGGCGTAGCGGGCGGCTTCGGGATCCATAGTCGGATATGCTCGCGACAGGTCATAGAGCGCATGCCCCCTCGTTGAGTCAGCCCCCACGAGCGCAGCCTTCCAGTGACGAATTGCTGAAGCCGTATGGCCCTTTGCCCGTGCCATTGCGCCTTCGAAACCGGCGAGTTCAGCTCGCTTGGCAACGGACATGCTCGCGCCAAACTCGTTGACCGTTGCCCTCAGGTCGCGCTCCGTCCCCTCGCCCATGTCGTTGAGCTGGCCTGCGATCGCGAGGCGAATTGCCAGGATTTCTTCACGGAGTGGTGCGGCAAAGCTGTCGACCGGCACTCGACGAGCGTGCTCCAGGTCGGCCGCGGTCACGCCGAAGAGCAAACCGATGCCGGCCCATTCCTTCAAGGCTTCTGCGGCCTCTTCGGCGTTGCCCGCAGCAAGCTTGTCGGCGACCTTCTGCGCCATTTGGGCACTAGCGGTGCTCCCTACGTTGGCGAGCGCGTCGAGGACGACCTTTCCCATACCGCTTGGCTCTGCAAATTCATGAAGCTGGGAGGTGACCGCAATCCTTCGCCGGGTATTGGCGCTGATTTCCATTTGGACCCGGACATCACTCGACGGCAGCTGCTGAACGGCAAAACCAAGGCTTTCGATCTTGCTGACCGCGCGGCGAACGATTTCTTCACGCTTGAGCGGGTGCTTCTGCTTCGCGGCCGCTTGCACCTGCTCATCCTTGACGTTGGTTTCGTTGGCCTCGGCCTTGTCGACCTCGGTCTGGTTGGCTTCAGGTTCGTTGGCTTTGTCCTCGCCAGTTTTGGCCTCACCGGTATTCGCCTCGTCCCGGGCAAGAACGCCTCGCAGTCGCTCCAGGACCTCGGCCGTCCGAGCATTCATCTGGAACTTAAGGTCATCGCCGTCTCCGATAACGCTGACTGTCGCGACCTTTTTCCCCTCGTGAAGGACGGCGTATCGCTCGACTGGAGCTTCGCCGTTATCATCATCGTCGACCGGGGGCGGTCCGCTCATTTTGGAGCCCCCGTCGACAGGTGATCGAGATCCAGCGGGTCGCTGTCGATGTACTCCTGCGCTGTCATGTCTTCGAGGGAGGCGACTTGCCCGTCGACCGTTTTGAAACGCCCCGACGCTGGCAACCGCTTCAGCCAGTCTGCGAGGAGGCCAGCCCAATTCTTGCTTTCAAAATCGGCGTCCTCGCCGTTCCGAATGAACCACAAGAAAACGGCAACCTCTGGCGCTTCCCAGAAGGGCGTCGCCTGCACCCGAATCTCTCGAAGCGCGCGCAACCCTCGGCCCTCGTCCGAGTTCTTGTCGTGCTTGTCCTTCAATCGTTCATCGAGCTTCCGGGCGACGTCGACAAAGTCGTCTGGAAACGCAAAACGGACTCGCTTCCGGGCGAGCGCCTGAGCGAAGCGGCGCCCGTCGGCGTCATCGACGTAGCCGGCTGTCCGCGTCCACGTAGCCACGACGGATTTCTCCAAGGTCATCACGCGATCAAGGTCGGCGACCAGGCGAGCCCCCGCTAGACTCGGCAAGGTTGCGCGTCCCGGTCGACGACCCCGCTGCACCTCGATCAGATGCGTCTCGTCCACTTCGACTAGCGGTGCCACCTCAACAAACGGGTGGGTCACACAGCTCCGCACTATGTCGCAGGTTTGTGAGACGACAACGAGCCCGGCGACGTCCGACGTAAACGCTTGAACACCCGCCTCCCCGGATTCAGCCGCGGCATCCGAAAGCGCCACGCCGGCATCACCAACATGGACGAACCAGAGCTCGTCCAGCGCGAGATCGCCCTGACGCCAAGCGCCAAGCGCGGCATCAATTCGCTTGGCCTCATTGGAGTCAGGCGCGACCCTCGTCACTCACTTCCTCCGACGGACGGCTACTGCCTTTGACGCGCGCAGCGGGCCACTGGCTGGATGAATGGGGTCGTGAAGCGCACCAACGAGTTCCTCGGGCTTGAGTGGGGCACGCGCAGCCCGCACAGCTGCCGAGAGACTTGGCGGCCTCACGCGCGGCGTCTTCGCCGATCCAAGCAAGGACACCACGCGCTCATAGTCACCAGCCGCCAATAGATCGAACGGCAAGCTCCCGCCGTCGCGCGCATCCAACAGCGCTGCCCGAGTCGCGGAAGCGGACCCTCTGTCGATCTTGCGTGCAACCGCGAGCATGCGCTGCAAGTGCTCCTCATTCGCTGCAGCCATAGGCTTGCCGCTCGCCCAGAAGTGCAGGGAACGACGGCTGACTTTGAAAACACGCGCGAGCTGGTCCCACGTAAGCCCGGTTAGCCGGCGTAGTTCCCCAAGCGACGCATTTGCAGTGGGCGATCCGGCGACTGCCGCCCCTGATGTTGTCTGTCCGACCGCCGTCGAGCTCATCGGGCGCTCAGCCGCTTGCGCCGTCGATGTACCAAGGCCGACCAGCATATAGCCGAGCACGACCGGTTTCCCGACGTGACGCATCAGCATCGCGCCAGAGGCGGACGTTGCTTCGAATCTCGGCTGCACTTGCAGCTCGCTCATAGCTTCCCCCCAAAACGCAGGAGAAAATCCTTGGTCACAGCCCAGCGGAACATCGTGTAGATGCGCTCGGCGTAGCTCTCGGCCTGCGCTAGCACGTCCTTCACTACGAAAGGCATCGGACGGTTGCTGTACATGTCGAGGTCGAGGATCCAGCTTTTCTCGTCTACCGGCTCGACCGCCGCTGGATCAACCGTTGCGCCCGGCGGGATACGCCCCCACCTAGCGGTCAGTCCAGCCTCGGGTAGTGAGAACACGGACTCCGACAGCGAATGCACTGCGTGCTCGGCCGCGCTGGTACCTGAGATCCCACATACCTCGGGGCGAACCAAGTTCTTGAGATCATCCACGTCGCCACCCGTAAGTCGGTCGATGTAGCGCACGCCTAGTCGATCGATCTGGCTAGGCCCGATGTGCTCTACAACGGCCTGCGCAACGAGTTGCAACCTGCGGAAGAAGTCAGATCGGCTGGTGTATTTCGTCGTCTCGAGCGCGACAAATTCTGGTGTTAGCGACACGCGCCAATTTCCATCGGTGTCGCTGAACCGCCACGCGAGCTGGGGTTTGCCAGGGAGAGGACCACTCGGCCCTACTACAAATCCAAGCGTTTGCTCTTTGCGCAGGACCCCGTAGGTGCCTCGAATCGCCTCTTGGAACGGTGCGACAAAGTCACCTTGCTCGACGGAGAGGATTTCGGGGAAACGCAACTGAGCGATCACGCGAACGAGAGGTGCGTTCGTAAGGGGCACCTCCGTAGGCGGCGAAGATACGAGGGGGTCTGGGGTTGCGTCCATCGGTGTCACCGTAGGCGTGCGTTTGACGGTTGTGAAGTAGAGTGTGAAGTAGGCTCCCTCACGAGGCAAAGCTGGCCACGTTGACCAGCATGTCAACCAGTTGATATTACTTCGTTATTAGCTTCTACTGGTCAACGGTTCGGACGGGGCCCATACGGTAGGCTGCACTGACCGCAAGAAGTCCGGTGGAGAGCAGGTCACGGTTGCTGCCTTGGAAGATCACGAGGACTTTGCGAGCGCTGGGTTTGAGCTGAAGCGAGACGCCATCGGTGCGGAATGCCGTGAGCTTCTCCTTGGTCTCACAACTCCAGCGACGGTGTCCGGAGCGGTTCACCACCGGGCTGGAGGTGCCTTCGCGGCGCGCGGTCTTTTGCGCAAGGTCCCCGAGCTGCGTCGTCAGCTTGCGGCCTGCGGCGTCGATGCCCTCGCCTTCGCGGTGCTTGGCGATCGAGCTGTTCCGATCGACGCGACATTTTTCGACAAGCACGCTCGAGCAAACTGGACCGTACCCGGGCATCAAGACCGGATCATGGCGGTCGCCGGCACCACCAAGAGGAAGCACCGGATCCGGGACGGCATCACGTACGCCGAGCTGGATGCGGAGACGCTGGCCGGGCTAGTCGCGCTTCGCGTTCACTTCGACGCAACCGACGGCGATACCGGAGCGCTGTGCGTTGTTCCGGGAAGCCACCGGAATGGCATCTTATCTAATAGCCAGATCTTGGAAGTTCCGCTTGAGCGGTACGTGCCATGCGCGGCGACCGCGGGCGATGTTCTCGTTTTGCGGCCTTTGCTGCTCCATCGTTCTTCCCCGTCACGCGGCGACGGGCAGCGTCGTGTTCTGCATGTTGTTTATGCGACTCACGAGCTAGTCTAGGCGGCGTGGCTACGCGCCGAAGGACAGGCCAGGGCAGCACCGCAGCGGATTTCTTGCCTAAAACCAGCGACAGCGAGGCCAAAGCACGACGAGGCGTTGGAGTTGATCTGCCCGGGTTCTACGCCGGCCAACGCTCGGAACCGTTCCAGCTCGAGGACGAAACGTGAAGTCGTTGACAGAAGCAGTCCGCGAACTCTACTGGCTCACATTCGAGGTACACAACTGCGCGGAAACGGCTCGCAGCCTCGTAGTTGGCAACAGCGAGCATGCGCCCGCGAACGTCGAAGCCGCGATGGCCGTCGAAACACGACGCATGGGGCGCATGTTTCTCGCTTCGTTCAGAATTCGGGAAGAGATCGGGGCCCCTTATCGCGACGCTCGGATGCTGCTGACCACCAGCATCCTGGGCCAAGCGGCCATCGTCCGCTTGCAGCGAGCAGCCTCCGTCGGTACGTCAACGGACGCTACAGCCAACGCGTCTCTCGATGCCTCGGCAAGCCTAGTGTGTCGAATCGTCGGCGCCCTCTACCCCACGGTGGCTTCCGCAATGCAAGATCCCGATCGCCAGGCGCGAGTCCGGGTCGCCATCGAATCGGCAGCCAGCAGCGACAAACGAACGCCTTGGCCGATCATCGCGGCCGTTTGGAAGGGGATCGAGAAGGGTGACCCCGACCCCGAGCGCTGGCGCAAGGACTGGCACGAGCACCAGCAGTCGCTCCGTCCGTAAAACGCGGACGGACGGATAGGGCGGTCACGGGCTTGAATCGAGCCCGTGACTACGCCTTCAGACAGCGACCCGCCTAAGCCCAGCGCCCACGATCGCCGCAGAATTGCCGCGGTGGCGTGCGTCCACCCCCGGACGGTAGACCGCTGCTATCAGGCCAAGCCGGTTCGCTCGACGATCGCTGCTCGCGTCGTGGCCGCCTCCGCAGAACTCGGCTTGCCCAAGCCGTTGATCGTAATGGCGCCATGAAAACCCGCGTCAACGCCTTCAGCTCACCCGCGCTGGCCTCGGCCGCTCACCACGGTCAAGGTGCCCCCTCGGCGCGGCGCATGCCGACCGAGGCCAGTGCGGGCGAGACGTTCGACGAACCATGGTCGAGGGAGGCAGCGTTCGCGTCCGAGGGGGCAGGGGGTGAGCCGCGCTCTGGCGGCGAGGGGGCAACGCCCCCTGGTGCGGGGTGCGGGGCAGCGCCCCGCTTGACAACGCGCGGGAGTGAACGGGGCTCGCTTCGAGTCTGGTGCGGGCCTCCTTCTTACCTTGATACCTACGAAGTAACTCGACCAACTCAGGAAAGGTGCGCCCTGCAACCATGTCTTCATGGATCAAGCGCGTCGGCGAGCTCACGGCCGCGCATCGCGAAGCGCGAGCAAGACGCTTCGGCAAGATGGCGCACCGTCGCCTCTGGCAACGTCGAGCCGAAGGCTTCTCCGACCTATACGCGAAAGCTGACGGCGCCTGGTACGCCGCACGGGAGCGCGGCCAGCGAGAACGGCCAGCACGTGTCGAAGCGTGCGGGTCGGAAACCCTTTACCTCATTTGCACAGGCTGCGGCGTGGTGCACGAACACCGTTCCGGCTGCCGCATCGGGCTGCTGTGCGTGCCCTGCCGAAAGGCCAGTGCCAGTACCAAACGCGGCATATTTCGCCGCGCCCGAGCGGTTTGCATCGATGAAGCTATCCGTCGCGGCCTGTTCAACGCCACCCGCCGAGGCGGCAGATGGAGCGAGAAGTTCATGACCCTAACAGCGCCGCATTTCCCGCACCATTCGATCGCCGAACGCATCTGCATGGTGCTGCGTGCCTGGTCGCGCTTTCTCCGACTCCTGAATGACTACTGGGATGGCCGAAACGTTCGCTCGGCGGAGTGGTTTCGCGTGTTCGAGTGGACGCCGGGCGACGATGAGCGCGGGCATCCGCATCTCCACCTTTGGATCTTGTCGCCGTTTCTCCCGCACGACGCGATCGAAGCCTGGTGGCGACAGGCACTCCAAGACGAAGACCGGCGAAATCATCCCGCGTGGTGGTCCAGATTACTGAAGTCTACGGCGACAGCGCTGAGCAGGAACTGATCAAGTACCTGACCAAGGACATCACCGCGACCGGCGAGAAGCTCGCACCGGAGTTGTACGCAGAGGTTTACAAGGCTCTGGACGGCCATCGGACGACGCAGGCCTCGCGCGGCTTCATCGCCAAGGCGAAAGTCGCGCAGCGGGCGTGTGAATGCGGGTGCGCGTTTCCACCGCGTGTGCGTAAGGGCCTCAAGGCGCCGGACGGGAGCAAGCCATGAAAGCCCCCACCCCGCTCTACTGGTACGCCTTACGCGAGGCAGCCGACATTCTTGACGTCTCGCCCGAAGCGCTACGCCGACAATTCGAGCGCCGCGCCCAGAAGGCACCCGACGGCGTGCAAGAGGCACGGGTCGACGACGTTCGGGCTCGGAAATTCCGGAATCGCTGGCGCGTTTCGTTCGGCAAGGCCTGGACAGAGTAGGACGCCATGCGTCGCAACAGGACAGGCGTGGTAGCGGTCTCGGTCGTGGAAAGCCCACGCTTTGACCATTCGCAAACGCAAACTCCGAGACGGATCGTCTCGCCTGTTCATTGAAATTCGATACAGAACAGTTGAAGGGCGCAAGGAGCGCTATCGCCGCGACGCGCAGGTGCAAACCAAAGGCGGCGCGGAAGCCGAGCAGCGACGGTTACTCGCCGAGCTAGCCAAGACCGGCACGCTCGCGCACGTCGCGGCTCCAAGCCAACCTGAGCAGCCCGTTCACCGCTTCACGTTCAGCGATGCCGTGCGGCACTTCCGAGCCACCAAGCTCGGAACGTTGAAGCCGTCGACGCGGTTCTCCTACGAGAACCGTTTGGACAGCCTACTCGTGCCGCGCTTCGGAGAAAAGGCACTCGCCGATCTGACCGGTGACACGCTCACGGCGCTGGATGCCGAACTGGCAGCCGACGGCCTGAAGGCATCGACCCGCCAGAAGGTCCATATCGTGTTCCGCTCGGTCGTGCGGTTAGCCGTCACGGCCGGGCTGCTCACGGCGGCACCTACCCTGCCCCGCATTCCTCGCGTGGGGCGGAAGATGGTGCGGCCGTTCCACCGCGACGACCTCGACGCAATCCTCGCCAAAGCGGCGCCACAGGCACGGCTAGCGTTCGCGCTGGCTGCGTTTTCTGGACTCCGGGCTGGCGAGGTCCGCGGGCTTCGTTGGAGTGACCTCGACCTGAAGGGCAATACCCTGACGGTACGCCGTGCGCTGACGCGCGGTGAGGCCACGACGCCGAAATCGGGCGACCAGCGGGTCATCCCGATCGCCGCGCCCCTTCGCCTACTGCTCGACGCGGCGGAATCGAGCCGCTCTAGCCCTTGGGCTTCGGTCGCCACCACGGCGCTCGGCAAGCCTTGGGGCGAGAGCGGGCGAATGCCCGGCCCGTGTCCCCGAAGCCTTCCTAAAGCCAAGGTCGCAAGTTCGATTCTTGCCGGGAGCGCCAAAGCGAAGGCCGCGAACAACAACGAAAACGCCAGCCGTTTCCGTCGCTTCGCTTGGTGCGGTACGGCGATGCGCGGTTCCGGTACGCGACGGACTGCGACGCTAGGAGACGGTCAGAGACGCGGGGCGTGGCAATGGCGTGGAAACTGGAGTGAGCAGGATCCATCAGTGTGCCCTCGTCGCGCTCGCCGGATCGGGGGCCGAGATTACTTCAGGAGCTTGAGAAGATCCTGGGTGAGCAATTCACAGGACGTCGACATTTCAGCTGGGTCCGCAAGGCCTTCCGTGCAAGTAGATGGCTTGAGCCCCTACGACTACGACGGCATCGCGATGTGTTCCCAACGCATCCAGCGCGTCGAGCAAGACGCGTCGCGCGACAACATACAGTTCATCCACGCCACACCTCCTCGTGGGTCTCATCCATTCAATGAGCGCCTCGGCTTCCGCCGGCCCCCGACCAGGGCTAGAGAGCAAGTCTGCAGCTACCTGACTAGGCGCAGCGAACACAAGGCCGTCACGCTGCACAGCACGCTCAAAAACGAACGCGTCTCGCGGAGCGATGAGACAGATATTTGCGCCCGCGTCGGACTCTCGAAGACCAAGCATTTGCGCAGCATCGGGGATGTGGTTCACATAGATCGTTGCGAGGCGCGGCGGGGCAATGGGAGCGATCTTCGCAGCCGCCACGGAACCGGTAATTGCATGAACCATTTTCAGATTGCTGAGGGTATTCTGTACTCCGCGCGGATCGATGAAGGTTGCCGCATCGCCGCGACTGGATAAGGGGGCGTCCTGCGCCCAACGGCGCAACAACACGTCCCACCTGATTGCGAGGGCTCTACTTGGACTGCGTTCAACAACGGCTTCATTCTCGAGCAGTGCGAGTACACGCGAAACATAGCCCGCGTTCACACCCGCTGCGTGCGCCAAGGCGCGCACCCCCGGAAATTCGGCGATGTCGATTAGTCGACGAACAACACGGCCTGCCTTGTCACCCTTCAAGCTGCGCGCTGGGCGTTCCTCTCGATTGGGGTTCTGTGCAGCGCCGGTTGTGTCGATGAACAGTCCCGGTTCTGTCGCGACCAGTCGGACGTTGCCTGCGAGATCCAGATATGCGAAGTCGTTCTCGGCCAGTACTTCGCGCGTGCGGGACGAGAGATACGGCGCGACAACAACGAGGAGCGCCGACGCTCCTTTCTGCCATCGGCGGGCCAGTTCGAGCGCTGCTTTTGGTTCCAGACGTCGCGCGCCCTTCACCTCAACGAACAGCGTGCGCCCGTCAGGGGCGCTGAGAGCGAGATCGTGATCGGTATCGTTGTCTGATTGGGTAACGGTCCAGCCCCTCGGAAGCCTGCTTCTTAGGACATCCGCGGCAGCCCTCTCAATGTTGTTGCCCAGAAGGACCATGTTGCACAATATGCGCAACACCTCATGCTGAGGCAACAGAGTTGCCTCCAATGAGCATGTTGCGCACAGATTTCAGGGAGCAGTGCTGGCTCAGGAATCTGGACGGCGTCGTGTCAGCGAGCGCCGAGAAGCGCGGAAATCTGAGCAGGCCGGACAGCGTGCCCTGAGCGGTTGATCAGTTCCATTCGCCTCGCTGGATCTCGATCCTCGACGTCAATGCGCTCACGATCGCCTCGGCCAGTTCCGACCACCAGCAATCGCCTCGCCACATGCGGTGCTGCGGGACTGCTCACGATTGTTCGCCGTGTGCGGAAGGTGTGACCGAGGCAGGCGCTACTGCAGTTAGCTCAGCCGAATGGTTTCGCGTGTTCGAGTGGACGCCGGGCGACGATGAGCGCGGACACCCGCATCTCCACCTTTGGGATCCTTCGCCGCGTGGGAAGGCCGCCTCAAACGCGCGGCGGAGCGCGACGAAATGACTCATCCGACGCTGCAGCTGACGGACGCACCTGTCTAGACGCACGTTGATCACTAGAAGTCTGCAGGGGGTCTTAATGCGCAAGTCTTTAAGGTCGTTGTTGCCGCCCTCGGAGGACCAACATGCGAACGATCGTAGCAAGGTTGATGGGCTCAGTAGTTGTTCTTGGCGCTCTCTCGGGGTGTGACGGCGACGGCACGGTCGGTGCAGACGCGCTGGTCACGCTCAACAAAGAGCCAGCCGGCAAGAACTGCGCGAAGGGCGGCACGAGCATCGAGACCGGGCGCGACTGGAACCACGACGGCGCGCTCAACGTGAGCGAGGTCGAGAGCACCACCTACTCGTGCAACGGCGCGGACGGCGCAGACGGCCCCGCCGGCAGCAGCGAGCCCGGTGAAGCGGGCGCCGACGGCCACTCGGCGCTCGTCGTGACGTCGGCCGAAGACGCCGGCGCCGATTGTCCCGCGGGCGGTCAGCGCATCGATCAGGGTATAGATGTCAACGACGACGGCGCGCTCAGCCCCGACGAGATCGCGTCGACCTCCAAGGTGTGTAGCGGTGTCGCCGGCGAAAACGGCGACGATGGCCAAACGTCGCTCGTCGACGTCACGGTCGAAGCCCCTGGCGCCAACTGCGCGACGGGCGGGCAGAAGCTGCAGAGCGGCATCGACGCGAACGACGACGGCAGCTTGGCCGCCGCCGAGGTCGACGAGACCGAATACTTCTGCAACGGCATCGATGGCGAAGCCGGCCTCGACAGCGTCTCGAAGATCACCCCCGAATCGGCGGGCGCAAACTGCGCGTACGGCGGCTTGCGCATCGACATCGGTCTCGACGACGATGGCGATCAGACTCTCGACGACGGCGAGATCGACGTCACCAGCTACGCTTGCAACGGCGCCGACGGCACGAACGGCGCGGACGGCGCTGACGGCGCCGACGGCGCGGATGGGGCTGACGGCGCCGATGGCGCGGATGGCGCTGACGGCGCGGATGGCGCCGATGGTGCTGACGGCGCCGATGGGCACGACAGCTTGGTGCGGATCGTCGACGAAGCGGCGGGCGGCAACTGCCTCGCCGGCGGCGAGAAGATCACCTACGGCCTCGACAGCGACGACAGCGGCACGCTCGACGCGGGAGAGATCACGGGCACGCGCTACGTCTGCGATGGTCCGGCCGGCAGCGACGGCTTGGACTCTTTGGTGAAGGTGACGCCAATCACGGCGGGCTTGACCTGCCTCTACGGCGGGCAAAGCATCGCCTCCGGGCTCGACGCCGACGGCAGCGGTGTGCTCGACGCGGGCGAGATCGCTAGCACTACCAATGTTTGCAACGGCGAGCCGTGAGCAAAAGGAGCAAGACCATGCAACGAAAACCGAACCGCTTCGCGGCGCTCGGCTTCCTCAGCCTAGGCGTCTTCGCTTGCTCGGCTTCTGACGGACGTGCCGGCAAGCCCTCACTCGTGCGCGTCAGCGCGCAATTCTCTTCGGATACTTGCCACGATGGCGGCAAAAAGATCGAAGCCGGCGCCGACACCAACGGCAACGCCGAGCTCGACGACGACGAGGTCACGTCCTCGAGCTTCGTCTGCAATGGCGCGGCGGGCCCCGCCGGAAAAGATTCGATCGGCACCAAGGGCAAAGACGGCGCGGCGGGCGGGTTGACCGCGGTCGAGGTCAGCGACGAGCCGGCGGGCGACCACTGCCAAAACGGCGGACAGCGCGTCGTCCTCGGCCTCGACGCCAACGAAGACGGCAAGGTCGACCAAGGCGCTCACGTCGAGACCACCTACGTCTGCAACGGTGACGCTGGCGCGATCGGTAGCAACGGCGCGAAGGCGGGCACCCAGGTCACGGCCGAGCCCGCGGGCGCCAACTGCGTGAGCGGCGGCAAACGCCTCGACTACGGCCTCGACTCGAACTCCGACGGAGTCTTGCAAGCCGGTGAGATCAGCGGCACTCGTTACGTTTGCGACGGCAGCCCGGGGACCAACCGTAGCTCGCCGGCCTTCACGAGCATGACCGAGCCAATCGGTGTGAACTGCCCGAACGGCGGGCAACGTATCGATCGCGGCCAAGACACCAACGGCAACGGCGCGCTCGACTCGGCAGAAATCACCGGCACCAGCTACACCTGCAACGGCATGGATGGCGTGAACGGTAACGACGGCGCGGACGGCGCGGACGGCGCGGACGGCGCAGATGGCGCGGACGGCGCAGATGGCGCGGACGGTGCCGACGGCGCGGATGGCACCGATGGTGCCGACGCACACCTGACCTTGGTCCAAGTCATCGCCGAGCCCGCCGGAGCCAACTGCCCGACGGGCGGATCCCTGATCGCCTACGGCGTCGACGATGACGGAAGCGGCACGCTGGCGCCGGAAGAGCTCGACGACACACGCTACGTTTGTAATGCACCCGACGCCGACGGCTTACTCGTGCTCGTCACGGTGGCCGTGGAGGCGGAGGGTGGCAATTGCACGGGCGGTGGCCACCTCATCAAAGTCGGCTTGGACGACGACCGGGATAAAGTCCTGGGCGTCGGCGAAGTCGATTCGACGAGCTACGTCTGCGATTTCGACGACTTCCAGAACCCGAGCTTCGAGCTGCCTGGCTACCAGGGCTGGACCGTCTCTTCGACGTCGAGCGGACAATGGGCGCTCGCCACCACCGGCACCACCCTCCACTACGGTGACATGGTGTTCGACTGGGCTGATGAGCGGACGGAGGCGCTGACGTCTCCGGGCTTGCCCTACACGGTCGCGGCGACGAACGGCACGACCGTCGCCGTGCAAGCGCAGAACGCTCCCGGCGTTCACCGTATCTACCAAGATTTTACGGTGCCGGTCGGCGCGACCAGTCTCACCTGGGACATGTACTACAACAACACCAACGGCTCGTTCGATCCGAACTTCCAGTACATCGCCATCAACGTTCGGAAGGCCCTCGACGACTCGGTGGTGGCGACACTCTACAAGACGAGCGACGCCAACGACCCGCAGAAAACCACCGGGATGAAGGCGTTCTCGGCGAACATCGCCGCTTACGCCGGTCAAGACATCCGCTTCGACATCGAGACCAACATTCAATTTAGCTGGATCGACGTCGCGCTCGACAACTTCGCGCTGCACTGAGCCATCGTTTGGCGGGGGGCTGCCGCCGCGCAGCCTGCCTCGCAGAAGCTATCGTGCCGGCTCTGGGTACCAGCGTGCGTTTGCACGATGGCCTCGGGTCGGCACGGCCGTTTTTGCGCCGCGCCCATCCTTGCGGGCGTGGTGCGCGCCGCCCGCACGCTCAGCGCGTGCGCTTGAGCCTGACGGTTTTGCCTGGAGCCGCCCCAGCAGCTTCTGCATGTTAGGCCGCGGTTTGGCAGCCCATTCCAAGCAATTCCTTACAACTGTATGTCAGCAATATGTCAGCAATTGCCGGGCGAATCTCGAGGCGATTTGGGGCAGTGCCGGAGCTCGGGCGCCGATGCTAGAGCCTGTGCCCGATGCTAGGCCTGTGCCCGATGCCCAAGCCTGCGCCGCCGCCTGAGCCCGACGCGATCGTGATCCGTGGTGCTCGCGAGCACAACTCGAGCGTTCTAGGGTAAGACAAGCAACCATGATTGTTAGCAAGATTGAAGGCGATCGCGGATGCTCGGTCGTGACCATGACTGCCTCCGAACGAGGCCTGCTCGCGAACTCGCACCTCGTCGTCGGGCCCACGGAGTGTGTCCTCGTCGACGGACAATTCTTGTCGAGCGAGGCCGAGGCGGCCGCCGCACACATCGAAACCGTGGGAAAGCGGCTCACCGCCGTGTACGTCACCCACGGTCACCCTGACCACTACTTTGGCACCTCGGTCTTTCGTCGACGCTTTCCTGGTGTGCCAATCCTCGCGTTGCCTCAGGTGATAGAAGACATTGCGGTGAGCTTCGACGCCAAACGCGCTTTCTGGCTGCCCACGTACGGCGATGAGCTGCCTGCTACCCTCGAGCTGCCAGCGCCGCTGGAAGCGTCCATGCTCACGATCGACGGCATGACCCTCGAGGTGCTCCCCGTCGGTCCTGCGGAGAGCCCGCACGACACCGTCTGCTACCTTCCGGCGCTGCGCGTGTTGCTGGCGGGCGATCTGGTCTACAACGGGGACCACGGCTGGCTGGGCGAGCAGCGCACCGACGAATGGATTGACAAGCTCATCTGGCTGGCAGAACGTTTCCGCGAAGCGGCGCACGTGCTGCCGGGCCACGGCGCAAGCGGCGGGACAGAGCTGTTCACGTCCACGACCGAGTACCTCGAGGTGTTTCGTGACGCCGTGAAGGAAGGCGGCGGGCTCGAGGCGGCGCGCGGCAGGGTGCTCGCCCGCTACCCCGATCACGGACTACCGCTCTTCCTGGATATCAGCCTCCAGCGTTGGCTCGCGAGCGTCGTCTGAAGGTACCTCGCCGCCGCCCGACGAGCCTACTTCGGCAGTAGGTCCTTGATGGCCATGTACGAAATGTTCGCCACGTACCGCGGGAATCATCACGCGCCAGAACGCGAACAGCGCCGCCGGCCCCCAAGCCTCGAACGGCGAACGCTGCGGGTCGAGGCGAAGCATCAGCAATTTGCCTCGGCGCGCCTCAGTCGAGCGTCGCTATCGTTCCCAGGAAGATCGCGGCGAGCTCGCCCAACATGAAGAGCACCGGCAAGCTCCAATAGCGCACGGACAAGCTCGATAGCTCGCGCCACCACGGCCCACCACGCACGCTGCGGCCGACGTAGATCCGCAGCAAAGCGAAGGTCGCGAGCGGTACGACGAGCAGCAGCGCCGTTAGCGCTCTTGGCGAGTCGTCGGGGAGTGCCTGCAACCCGGCGGGCAGCATCAGCCCCCAAAACAAGAACAGGGCGGTGGGACCGAGAGCCTCGTAGATGGAAGTGTTCGCGTCGAGCCGAAGGCGGGTGAGTAGCCGCGCGATGCCGTGACTCAGTAAGAAGAAGTAGATGGGGCGGTGCAGCAGTATCCACTTCACCACGGGGTGATCGTCGTGGGCGCGTTCGCACGGACCCAAGAGAAGCAAATAGACGACCCCTAATTGAAGAGCCAGTCGAAGGCTCGGTCCCGCCAGTGATTCACCCGAGCGCGGTGGCCAAAACCAAAAGCCGAGCAGACTCAGGCCCATCCCGGCCTCCATCGCCGAATCCTCCCAAGGCACATCGGCGCGGTAGTCGAGCTGCGAGCTCACGATCCGAACCAAGACCACCACCGTCACACAGACGACGATGGGCCACGGGGGAAGCGCGCGCCTCGTCTGCATCACGGCCCACTTGCGGCAGACTGCATGATGCGAATAAAGGCATCGCGCTGGATTGCGTCGCGAATTTCGGCGAGCTTGTCGAACCGCCGCTGTGCTTCGGCCTCGCCGGAGTACCCCTGGCATGCCCAAGTGCGACCGAACTTTGCGAATTCCGCGCGCACCTTGGAGGCCTCGCTCGATTGCGACGCGGAGAGCATCCCCACCTTCTCCGCTGCTAGAAGCTCAGCGTCCAAGTCGGGGAACGAAAATGGGCTGACGGGCACGCCGATGTTCAAAAATACCTGCGCGCCGTGGGCGATGCCGCCCGACCTCGGATCGACCTCGCAAACGTCGACGCTCGTCGATTTACAAGGCGACTCGAAGTCGATGTGAATCGAATCGAATCTCTCTTGGTCCGTGGGTGTGACGCCCGGGAGTGGACCACTCGGGATCAAGCCGTCACCGATTAGCAGATGCAGCACCTCTTTGTCGCTTGGGTTGGTGCTACTCGGGCGTCTCGCGAGCTCCCTCCAGCACGAGCATCCAGGGTGCTCGGCGGCCGTCGTCGGGCCGTCTTTGACGAGCTTTTTTTCCAGAACGAGCTGATCGTAGAGCTGCCGCTGTAGCACTCTGTCGCGATAGGCGAAGTCGAAGCCGAAAGAGCTGGTGCTCCAGCCGCGCCGAACCCACAGCAACCCATCCCAGATAGCGTCGCTGGTCACGCTGGCACCACGCACCACGTCGCGGCACCGCTCGAAGAGCTTGGTCAGGTTGTTGAGATCGCGAAGAGTCATGCAGCGGTCGAGCACGTCGTCCGCCGAGGTCGGTGCTTTTTCGAAGGCATTGTCGAGGTTGCCGCCCGAGTATGAGTTGGGGGTAACCTGAATGTTGTCCACTTTGTTCAGAAGGAAGTTCTTGCCCTTGAGGATCAAGCTTTCAGGCGAAGACGGCCTGTTGATGCGCGTTACCCCAGAGTTCGGCACCTTGTTACTGCGATCCAAGAAAGACTGATCGATGAGGGCCAAGACCTTAGGTGGCAGATCACTGCGGGTACTCATGACGACGCCTCATCTTGCTCGAAGGCCACCTGCTCCAACTGAGCCGCGGTAGCGGCGTCGAGCGAGCCCGTAGCCGGCAGACCAGCCAAGATTTGGAAGTAGCGAAGCGCGTCCGTGGTGCCCTCGCTGAACACGACGAGCTCCGGCCCCGTCCACAGACCGAGCATTCGCAATCGTTGGATTGCGCCGAGAGGCGTCTCGGCGGGCGACAGTACGCCCAGCCGATATTGCTGCTCGAAGAGCGTCTGAAACTCGGGCAAGGGATCTGGGTCCAGCACCGTGAGCACGAACGTCGTCGTGTCGGCGGGGAGCTTCGTCGCTACGGCGCCGCTCGGACCCGTCGAGCCTTTGACCACGATGCCAGCGTTCGTCCGTATCGAGAAGGGCGCCTGCTCGATGCGGAAAGCTTGAAAGGAACCCGGCACGAACGACAGGCGAACGACGCGCGCCGTCTTGCGGGCCGGCACGGCTTGGCGGGCGTAGTGGCCCGGCAAGTAGATTTCGCTGATTTCGACGTCGGCTTCGGTCTGCGCCAAGTCGGGCTCTTCTTCGGGGTTGAAGAAGAGGACCTCGGCGCGCCGGTTGGTCTGGCTGCGAAAGTCATCGACTCCCAGCTCGTCGATGGGAAAGTGCTCGCCGAAGCCGAACGATTTGCGGCTGTCGTCGACGAAGCGCAGCGCACCGCGCAACGCGGCCACACCCGCGGCATCCTCCCCTAGCTCACGCCGCAAATCGAGCTCGTAGCAATCGAAGAACGCCCCCCAGGTTTCTTCGCCCACCACTCCGTCGGTCGCAAGATCGGCCGCGGTCGAGCCCAGCGCGGCTTTGTTTGCGTTGAATGAAATTTGGAAACGGCGCACCACCGCCGGGTCCACCGTGTCGGAGATCTTTCCCGGATCACAGTCGAAGGACAAGTCGCGGAACGCCTTGGATACCCAAGACAGGATTTGCTTGATATCCGCGGGCTTGTTCCGCTGATTCGCGAGTGACTTGAAACCTCCGCGGTCACCTTCCAGCAAGGCAAGCGCTACGCGCGCCCGCAAGCGGCTCAGCTCGTCGTTGTGAGTGTCGCTGGCAACGCTGTCCGTGTGGCCCGCGACGAGGATGCCTCTTCCAGGCTGCTCCTCGTTGACGCGCAGCACCGTCGCGATGAAGCCGGCGGCGCTGAGCGCTCCGTGTTGCCCCTGCTGATCCGGAGCCTCACCGTCCGGCAGCACCACGGCGCTATCGGTGCGGAAGTGTGCGTCCTGCAACTCGACGAACTGCACCTTGGGTCCGGCTCGGTCATCCGGGCGCAGCACGACCTTCTCGACCACTCGCTTGCGCCAGAGCGGATATTCCTTGCTGCCCGGCTTCGAGCTCTTTCCGGGTGGCGGCGGCGTGATACCGAACTCGTTGTCGAAGAAGAACAACTCGACGCGGCGATCGATAGGGTCGCGTTTGCCGTCCGAAGGGCGGGCGTCGAGCTCCTTGCCCGAATCATCCAGCGGGAAATTCTCGCCGCAGCCGTGCGCGGTCGCGTCGATTTCGCCGACGAAGTCGCGGAGCGAGGCGCCGTCGAGCGACATGTACTCGCCGATCAGCGCTCGCCGCGTCTGGTCGCCCGCGATGCCGTCGATCTTCAGCTTGCGCGTGCGCTGGTACCAACGCACCGGGTCCTCGCCGCGGGGCTTGCCGACGAAATTGGGCATGGCGCTGATCATCAGCCGATCTTCCACCTTACCCCAGCGCTTTTGGAGGGCGACGCCGTCGCCGTACAGCCGGTACCAGGCGTCGACGTCGTCTTTGAGGTAAGCGACCGTCGCCTCGGCGCGTTCTAGTGAGAGCGCGTCATTGTAGGCGGGCCCGGCCGCGGTGTCGGCGTGGCCCACGACCAGCAGCTTGCACGGGGAATTTTCCTCGTAGAGGCGGCGCAGCAGCCGCACGCTGGGCAACGCGGTGGGCAGCAGGAACGCTTTGTTGATGTTGAAGAACAGCTGCAGCTCCGCGAGCACCGCGCGGGGGACCGCTCCCAATAGCCGAACTTGCGGCTGGCCGTCGGTCGGCTCGAGCGTGACCAGCGCGCTCTCTACGATGTCCATGGTTCGGTCGGGATCGTCCGACTCGAAGAAGTCGAGCGCTAACGAAAGCTGATAGTCTCCGGGAAAGACGCCTTCGTGCAGCAGCCGACCGTTCTCATCGGTTGTGCCCTCGAAGCTCTGAGGCCCGCTGATCGTGTACGTGCGATTGGCGTGACGAACGCGGCCCGTGCTGTCCCAAAGCTCGACGAATAGTTTGCCGAGGGGCGGCTCGATGACGACCGTGTTCGGAACCTCGGCTTTTAGGTCGAAAGGGCCCAGCGCCGCGCCGCGAAAGACGACTTCGTGAGTGTTGGATTCTTTATCTGGCTTGCCGGGGCGTCGCTTTTCCCAACGCGGCTCTAGAACCGTCGAGAGAGCGTCGGGATCGAGGACCGCGACCTTCGCGCTCGAGGCCACGATGCCGTCGACGAGGGCGATGCCGGCGGCGTTGGTGGCGCGTGTCTTGGGGCCGTCGGCGGTGAACTCGGCGTCGATGCCGGAGATGGCCTTACCGACTTCGTCGACGAAGCGGACCTCGAACGTGTGGGTATTGGCGTCGCGGCGGGCGGGCGGTAGAGGCGGTAGCTCGATCGGCCGGACGTCGTCCCGCTCGGTCAACGCGCTTACGGGGGTGCGTCGAACGACGAGCCTTCCAGACAGCAGCGCTTGTTCAAGACGAGCGGCGGGGCCGCCGAACGCCAGCTCGGGCGTGCTGAACTCGAAAGGACTTGCATCGCCTTCGGCGAGATTGGACGAGCCCACCACTTGGTCATCGAGCCCGTGGAGCAGCTGTCGCGCTGCCTGCACGACGCCCGCGGTTTGCAGATCGATGCCCAGCCGGAACTCGGAAGCCGCCCAGGCCGCGAGCTGTCGTTCCTCGGCGTTGAGGCGTGAGCCAGCTCGCGAGACCCTCACCACGAAGTCCTCGAACGGGGTTCTGACCACCACCTCACCCAAGCCCGCGCTCACGAACGCACGGTACGCCAATTGGCGTACCAAGCGAAGGGCCGGAGCTCTCGGCTAGCAGCTTTTCGGCCTTGAGGCCTACCCTCTGAGCACCATCGCGCGCTGGTGCTCGCGCGGAAGCTGAGTCAGCTCGTCGGCAGCTGGTCGCACGAACGCGGGAGGGGCTGTGCTCCGGTCGGAAGGCTCAGCGGACGAACTTGGCGAGCAGGCGAAGATAGGCTGCCTGGTAGCCGTTCGAGTTTTCGCTGACGGACCACGAGTTGATGGGCCAGTTGTCGTTGAAGTTGGCGTAGCTTTTCTGCGGCGGCTGCCCGTACGGCGGCGACGGAGGCTCAGCCGGACACCTGGCATTTCCTGGGCAGACGCCGTCCAACGCGTAGCTCGGGTTGGGGCCACCGACGAGGAAGCCCGGCGGCGGTCCGTACGTCGAGACGCCAACCTCGTCCCAGAGCGGGCTCTTGTCGGCAAACCAGGTGTGATAAAAAGTGGAGGCAGATTTGTAGGCGCCGCTCGGGCCCATGTTGCTCAGGTAGACTAGGCCGAGCGGATTTACCCCGTGGATGTAGTGCAGGTAACGCTGGGCGGCGCGGCTGGCGTCGGCGTTCTTGCTGGCGTCGATGGCGAACGAGATGACGTCGTACTGCAGTGAGCCGGTTCGCGCTTTGTGCGAGTTGGAACCCCAGGTGTAGTCGGCCACGTACGATAGGTAGGGGTCCGGATCACCCGCGAGCGTGCCCAAGTTGTCGGCCGAGGTGATGGTGCTCGCGAACGCGTCCACGATCGCCTTCTTGACGGCCGCGTCCGCGCTGGGCAAAAGCGTGTAGTCCAGGAAGAGCTCGGTGAGCGGCAGCTCCCACGCGGCGTTGTAACCGTTCAGGATGCTCAGCCCAGACGCCGCGTAGTTGGCCTCGAAGAACGTCTTGAAGGCGAGCGCCCCGTCCGTGTCCGCGCGATAGAGTGATACGGCCAACCCGAGCTTGTACAGGCCGACCTCTTTTTCGCTGGACTGCTGCTCGCCCGCCGCGACCTTACCCGTGTTCTTGAACTCGACGGTAGGATTGGCGTCGGCCCACTCCCAGGCTTTTTTGGCGCGGGCCAGCAGGTCGTCGGCGAACGGCGCGTCGCTACCGCGATAAAGCCGTGAAGCCCACGCGAACGCGATGCCGGCGCGGATGGTGGCGTTGGTGCTGGGCGGGCCGTAAACGCTCGCGCCGGTGGCGGTCGAAGGCGGGCTAGCCGAGGCGACACCGAGCACGGAGATGCAGCTACCGTCTTCGCTCTGGGTGCGAGCCAGGTGAGCCAGGCCGAAACGCACCTCGTCGAGCAGGTCGCTCTGTCCGTTGCCGGACTCGGGCAGACCAAAATCGTCACCGAACACCGCGGGCGTCTCTTCGTAGGTGCGAAGGAGCGACACGATGTAGTCGGCGGTCCACGGCGTGTAACGGTTGTAGTCGCCCGCGTCGTACCAACCGCCGGAGAGATCACGCTCGGTCGCTGCGTCCGCCGTTTGACCGAACAAGCGTGCGTTCTTGTCCTGCCCGGGGCCGATGTGACTCGCCGCGTCCGCCCAGGCTTCGCCGGCAAACTCTGCCTTCTTCTCGAAGCCTGCGCGCTGGTAGAAGAACGTGCGGAAAGCGTGGCGCAGGGCTGCGCGGTACACGTCATCCGAAACTCGAAAGGAGTCCGAGCGAACTTTGGCGTCCACGTCCAAGAGGTAGTAGACGCCCGGGGCGGTGAGCGTCGAGAAGTCGACCCTCCAAGCGCGGTCACCGCTGTCCATGTCGACGGCGCCGCCGTTCCAGGCCGTCGGGGTCAGCTCGCTCACCACCGCCTTGGTCAAGGCGTCGATGACTTGGTACTTGCTGCCGGGCGTGTAGGCGTCGGCGGCGTCGAACCCCAGCTCTGGATCGCGGAGCACCGCGATCTTCTCCGCGTCGGGCAAGTAGCCGAATTGATCCAAGACGATGAACTTGCTGACCGGCTCAGCCGGGACCGGGACGTCGCTCTCCATGGGTGGCGCGCCCCCGGAGACGTTGCTGCTCCCGCCCGACGCGCTACCGCCCGTCGTGGGGGAGCCTGCCGTGCCGCCGCTGGGGGTTGCCGGCGAGCCAGCGGTGGCTGATGGCGGAGACGCGGTGCCACTACCGCACGCAGCGGCGCTCCAGGCGCCAAGAGCCAGGACCGAAAACGAGATCGAGTGGGACTTGAGACGGAGAAATGACAGCATGGCGGATCGGGCTCCCGCGAAGGAAAGCACGCCTCGCCCCGGGGACCAGGCCCGGCCCGTTTTTTTTCCTGGCAGAGGGGTTCTCTGACGGCGTCATCACCTGCCGCAAAGCCGACCCGAGCGCAGGACTCGGGCCGGCAGCTGGTCTTTTCGAGCCGAGTCAGGCCGTGGGAGCGAGCTCAGCCTCGAACTGCTCCGGATCTTTGCGGTAGCGCTCGACCTCGGCGTGGATGGTCGCCAGAAGAGGAGCTCGTGCCGCCAAGCGACCCGGTGAGGGTTGCGGTCCCGCCAGCTTGCGTCATGGAAGCGCACAACTTAGCAACGACGCCGCGCGAAGATCCACCTACGAAGAGCGCCCGCGTCCATCTCTTGGTCACGACGGTACAGCCGACGACTGGCGCGTGCTCTGCGGGCGGTGGCACATCGAGCGCTCACGCGAAGGAGATTCGTGGCGAGCATGCTTCTCGCTAACGTATCGGCGTTCAGCTGCGGTCGCCAGGGGGAGGCGAAGCCGAGCGACAAGCTCGTCTGCGGCAAAGCCTTGCCCGACCCCTCATTACAAGACGCAAAGGTTTGGCCAACGGAGTTGCCATCGCTTCTGCCCAGCCGTACGGATAACGTGCCCGCCAAAGTGATTTCCGCCGCCTCTCCCTTTTCGGTCCGCTCAACGGACCGCTATTAAGCCGCGGCCGCATCCAGAAAACCGAGGCGGTATCAGGAAGCAATGACCGAGCCCATGCTAACCTGCGCGGGCGAGGCACCGCGCCCACGCAGGGCACGAGGTGCGGCTGTCAGCTTCAACAGCTTGTTGGGCGGCGCTCGTCACGCGAAGATTCGATGTGCATGCCTCGCCGGCAGGCTAGAATGGCCATGTGGACATCGGGCGGCGGAAGCAGGCCAATCCGAGCGAGCTCGGAAACGTGTACCAGTTGCTGGTGAACGCGACGGCCTGGCTGCGCGAGAAAGGCCTATCGCAGTGGAGCCGCGTATACCCGGTGGAGAGGTTTGCGAAGGAAGTGTCGGCAGGACAGGTGTGGTATTGGGGCATTGCTGACGAGCCGATCGCGACGGTAACCGTTTACGAGAATCGGCCTGAATACTACCCGGCGGGCGCTTGGGAAGACTCGGCTACAGCTTGGTACCTGTGTCGACTAGCGATAGCGCGACAGTTCGTTGGGCAGAGAGTAGGTGAAAGCGTGCTTGCCAGTTTGGAAGGCGATGCTGCGGCCGCGGCCGTGCAAGCCCTGCGGCTAGACGTGGCAACTTCGAGCTCGTTTTTGGAACGCTACTACGTAGGGCAGGGATTCGAGCGTCACCAGGTCGTCGAGATCTTCGGAGAACGTGCCGCGCTGCTCGAGAAGACAATCCGACGCGAGTGATGAACCACTCGCTCACCGCCCGCCCAACGTACCGCCGTTCAGCTGCGGCCGCATCCAGAAATCGGGGCGGTATCAGGAAGCACGAGAGGGAAGAGGGAGCAGGCTTCGACGAGGCGCGGCCGCCAGCTTCAACAGCTTGTTGGGCGGCCTTGCTCCACACAGACGAATGTGTGACAATTCACACATGGCGACGAACCTTGCAATTGACGATGCCCTGCTCGAGGAAGCGCGCCGTATTGGTGGTCAGAAGACGAAGCGGGCGACTGTCACCGAGGCATTGAGTGAGTACATTCAGCGCCGCAAGCAACAGCAGATCATCGAGCTGTTCGGTAAGGTCGACGTGGATCCGCAGTACGACTACAAGAAGCAGCGGCGGCGCAAGTGAACGTGCTGGTAGACACGTCGGTGTGGTCGTTGGCGTTGAGGCGACCAGTGGCGCAGGGACGTAGCGAAACGGCCGAGCTGGTTGAACTGATCCGAGAGGGGCGTGTGGCGATGATCGGGGCGATCCGTCAAGAGATCCTGTCCGGGATTCGAGCGAGCGAGCAGTACAGGAAGCTCCGAGATCGGCTGCGAGCCTTTAGCGATGAGTCTCTTGACGAAGCCGACTACGAGGAAGCGGCGAGCTGTTTCAACCGGTGTCGCGCGAAGGGGCTGCAGGGGTCAAACACGGACTTCCTGATCTGCGCGGTGAGCATGCGACGCAAGTTTGCGATCCTGACCACCGACAACGATTTTGCAGGATTCGCCCGGATTCTCGGATTCGACCTGCACGCCCCGCGGTGAACGCAGCGGGCCGCCCAACGTACCGCTGCTAAGCTGCGGCCGCATCCAGAAATCGAGGCGGTGTCAGCAGGCGACGACAGGGAGGAGACTGCTGGTCACAACGAGGCGCGGCCGTCTGCTTCAACAGCTTGTTGGGCGGCTATCGAGACGCCGTTTGCGCGACTTCGAGAAAGGTAACCCTAGCGACGTTCCTCGACCCCGGACACGTCTTGAACCAGGAAAACCCCGGAACTAGGGCCGACGTCGCCAAACTGCCAGGAAGCATTTTCGTGTCGAACAAAGTATCTGGTTCCTCCTACGGTGTCGCAAAGATCCATCGGCATCAAGGAGAGCGCCTTCGACGAATGTCCTGTGTTCGGTCGTCATCTCGCGTCCGGTCCGCCCAACGTACCGCCGTTCGTGGTACTCCGCCACGGGCGAGAGGTAGGGCGCTGCCGGTCTGCCGGTCACGATGAGGCGCGGCCGTCTGCTGCAACGGCTTGTTGGGCGGCGTCTACTCCACAGGGATGTCGAGTCCGCGAGACTGCTTCAGGCGAGTGAGTTCACGGACGATAAAAAATCTAGCCTCGTCGAGGTCCATGTAACTGGCATCCTCTGCCATGTCGCCGTATTCGTCTTCCACGTAGAAGGTGGTATCAGAGTCAGCGCAGGCAGCCACGGGGTCCTCGGCGTGCCCGCGGACGGCACCTAAACTCCAGTCGTTGTGTCGCGCGCGGAAATACCAGCGCCAAGACCCAGCCGTCCCGTGGGCTTGAACGGGGCACGAGCCTCCAAGCTCGTCAATGCAGACCCAGGCAGGGACGTCGCGTACATCGAGTCGCGCCGGTTCAGGCAGGGGCGGCAATAGGGCACGAAGTGCGTCAGCATGCCGCGGCAGCACGAGGCCACGCTTGGCTTCGACGGTGTCGAGAACGGTGCTCTGCCAGAAGTGAACCAGCCCGTCGGTGCGCGGGGAAGCGAGCTGCCGCACGAACCTGCGATAACGGTGATCACCCCCGAGAACGCCTCGCAGGGCGCCAGCTACCACCTCTGAGTTCTCGACCGGCAATACCTTCTCCCGTCCGCCCAACGTACCGCCGTTAAGCAGCGGCCGCATCAGGAAACGGGCACGCTGCAGGTAGCGACGAGCGAGCCCGTGGTACTTCACCACGGGCGAGAGGGAGGACACCGCAGGTCACGACGAGGGGCGGCCGTCTGCTTCAACGGCTTGTTGGGCGGCGCTCTCGGAGGTCCGATGTGTGCTTCGGCGGAGGCTTCGAAACGGCGATCGATGAGCGCGTCACTCTTACGAACCCAGCTGAACGAGCACGGTCGAGGAACCGCTCGACTCTCGCCTCGGAAACGCCACTACCGACCTGGACAAAGATATCTCTGATCGGGGCGTCACCGAGCCTGGCCTGAAGCTCTTGTTTGGCGTAGAGCGTGGATTCGAGGCCAGCTCGTCCACTGGCATACCGTCGACTAGAGCGCCCGAGGCCAGGATTGCCAACATCGGTATGGGGGACATGTCGCACCCACGGAACGGTTCGGCACTGGCGAGCTGAGATCGCGGTTCGGATCTGACGAGGGCGGGCTTGGGAGACGGGACGTCGGACGCCTCCCGGCAACCGAGAGCCGTCAGAAATACGGCAAAAAGAGCCCGGCGCTGCAAGCGACGAGTGACACCCGTCCGCTGGCGTTGTTCCCACGTCAGGAAAAAAAAGGGGGCGAAGTCGTCGTGCTCGAGACCGGTCTAGCTTGGCGACGGCGGTCCGTCGTGTGACCGGCGGTCCGTTTGAGATCCACTTCCAGCGGCGCAGCGGTGATCCGGTGATCCACCAGGCAGCGGGGGGGCTCGGTCGCGCAGCCGAGAAGTCGGCCCGAGCGGCCAAGTACGGCT
>Ga0164241_10001670_pt1 | contig 26356 bp, 32 predicted proteins | sample OricomyardsoilBY_FD_108780 | JGI IMG/M metagenome (GOLD analysis project Ga0164241, IMG submission 108780) | Backyard soil microbial communities from Emeryville, California, USA - Original compost - Back yard soil (BY) | ecosystem: Environmental > Terrestrial > Soil > Unclassified | place: USA... | reverse complement strand
TTTGCAGTTCTTCGCGTCGATCTTCTTCATTGTCGCCAAGTAGGCTTTGGTCTCTGCCGAGTCGTCCCTGCGAACGGGGACCTCGCAGTTGCAAGTGTTCTTGACGGTGCCTGTGCATTGCAGCGCACTCGCAGCCACGTTGCACGCCTGCGCATCCTCGAGTTGCTCGTTCGCTTGCTCGAGCAAGGCATCGCAGGTTGGCTCTTCGCTCTTTCCGCCGCTGCCCGCTTGAGCCCCGCCGTGGCCCGCAGTTGCGCCGCTGCCCCCTGCGCCGCCTCGACCTGCGGTGCCGCCAGCGCCGCTCATGCCGCCTCGACCGGCGGAACTCGCCCCGGCATTGTTCGCGCCGTTCCCCGTCCCGGCGTCGTCTTCGCCCGCACTGCCATCGCCGGCGCCGCCCAAGCTACCCGCGATTCCGACATTGCCCGCGCTCATCGAGTTGCCGGCGCTGCTCGAACTCCCAGCACTCGAACTCGTCGAGCCCGCCGCGTGCGACGACGTACCAGCGTGACTGGTCGCGCCACCTCGGTCGCTGAAGAAATCGCTCTCGGAGCCGCCGCATGCGCTCAGCGCGAAGACGGCGAGAGCGGGCAGCCAAAGGCAAATTCGGCGGGCCATGGGCGCGATCGTAGCATCAACGAGCGCTGCGCTTGGCAGCAACTGCACGCAGGGTCGCCAAATCCGCTGCAGCCAATTCTCGGGTCACGAGCAAAATCAACACATACGCGAGCGCGACTAGCGCCGCATACACAGGTGTCAAAATTTTTCCGGCGTGAGGCAGGAAACGGCCCAGCGTCACCGCGACGCCAACGCCCAGCAAGACCCGAAAAAAGGTGAGTGGCGGCGCCACCGTGCCCGCCGCCCGACGCACGAAGAATGCCGCCGATAGGGTTGCCACGAATAGGCCCGCGGTGGTTGCCTGGGCCGTATAAAGCAACAAGCTCTCGCCAAAAGCCGCGCCGCGCACGCGAAAGTAGCAAAGCGCAACGACCAAGGTGACCGCCACCGCGGTGACAATCACCGTTTCCCGTTCGTGCTTCAAACTGTTCAGCACGGTCGTGAGCACGCCGAAGATCGCAAAGCCTCCAAAGCCGATCGCGAGCAACTCGAGCGAAGTGCCACCGAGGGACGCGGCTTCGGCCCCGAACACCAAGTACAACAGGCGATCGCTGAGCCCTGCGGTCACGCTGACCATCAATCCGGCCAGCACCAACGCCAAACGCATGCCCGTACGAACATAGCGTGCGACCGCGTCTCGGTCGCCATTGCGGGCGGCGCTCGCCAGCATCGGAAACAGGATGAAGGTGACCGCGATCAACAATTGATACGGTAGAAAAGAAAACAGCTGAGTTGCGCGATACGCTCCGACCAACGGATCTGCGGCTGCTGGCGGCAAGCCTTGTGCGGCAGCGGCCTGCGACGCAAAGCGACGCAGCAGTGTGAGGTCTGCTTGAAGCAGCAAATTGAACAGCACCTGCCCGAGCAAAACTGGCAACGCGAAAACGACGTGCTCGCGCATGCTGATTGAAGACGCGCCGCGGCGACCGATGCCCACCAAGAACAAGGCGACCAGCAAAATCAGCGACGCGCCCGCCACGAAACCAACCGTCGCGCCTTCTACGGCCATATTGAAGCGCGCAAAAGCAAAGGCTCCGGCGATCAGCCCGGCTGTTCGCAATGTTCCGGCGATCACGTCGAGCGTCGCTTGCGCTACGAACTTGCGCTGCCCGTTGAGCACGCCGATCAGCGGCGTGTACAAGCCGTAGATCAGCATCACCCCGCTCAAGATGCGGAGCGGAACGGCGACATGGTGGGCGCCCACCCAGTCGGCGATCGTCGGCGAGAGTAAGAAGAAGCTGCCCGCGAGCAATAGCGCGAACACCGCGTGCACGCCGAACACGCGCCGGATCGTGCCCGACTGGGTCTCCGGCGCGGACTGGGCAACCGCGCGGCTGACGCTCTGAATCGAAGTCGTCGTCACCGGATTGTAAGTGATGCCAGCGATCGACAGCGCGCTCGCCAACGCGCCGTAGCCATCCAGGCCCAGCAAGCGCGGCAACGCGATCTGCTGCACGAGCCCGACGAAGATGAAATAGACTTTCGCAAACGCGACGGCGAGGCCGCCGCGACCTGCCGTTCGTGTCACGTCAGTGGCAGAAGGCGGAGCTACCGGTTGCGCTGAAGGCTCGGCGGCCGCGCCCTTGGTCGTTGCCGAAATCTCGGATCCAGACGTCGTCACTCCCGCGCTATGGCATCCGGCCCGCGGCTCCGTCAACGCTAGAAGGCTCGAGGTGCGTCGATCATCCGCCTGTCGAGCTCGAGGCAGAGAAGCAAAATGAGGTGGCAGCGGTGGGCGTGCGGCCGGCCCGAGACAAAAATCTCTAGGCCGGCCAACGAAATCGCCGGGCGATCAGCGTGATGATGCGGATGATGAACGGATCTGCTTGACCTTCAAACTTCGGTGACTAATGTCTCGCGTCCTCACAGACATTCCGACTTAGCTCAGTTGGTAGAGCAGGCGGCTGTTAACCGCCGGGTCCAAGGTTCGAGTCCTTGAGTCGGAGCAAATTCATGAATGTCCGGGGTCGGCGCTCACCGACCCGCGACGGACGAAGGAACTCGAGCCATGGTCGGGGCGCCCAGCAAGCGCCATTTGCGCGGAGCGCGTTCGCATCTGGTCTGCGAGCTCGGACAGGCCTGCTGGACGTCCATAGGACATCGCGACCGGTTGCGGAGATCCGAGTTGCGCGTTGCCAGGTTGTCGAGCGCGCCCGATCGGGCCGGCAAGGCTCGCCAGCTTGGCGCGTCCGTCCGCAAATGGCGTGAAAAGATCGGCGGAAATTCGTTGATTTTTCGGTGATGGGCGGTGGCACGTCTCTCGCTTGGCAGCGAGCTTCGTGAGCCTCGATTTCCTGTTCAAGAAATACTTTCTCGGCGTCGTGCTGGCGTTCGTTGCGCTTGCGGCGTACTTCCAAGCGGCGGGCGCCACGCGGCTGATCGGCGCGGCGCTCTCTGGGGCCGCAGCCAGCGCAGCGCGATCGCGGGGCACGGCCGCTGTAGCAACGACTGCGACGCATGAGCGCCCGACTGCAGACGCGATCATTGCTCGCAATCCCTTCGACTCGGTCACCGGCCCGCTGAACGCCGCTCAGTTTCCGCACGAGGACGCGCCTGCGCGTGGCATCGAGACGGTCAACACCGATCCGCTGACCGCGCCCGTGTGTGACGCGCCGACGGTGTACATCGTGACCGAGTCGGACGATCCGCTCTTGTCGGTTGCTGCCCTTCAGGCCCCGGGTGATTCGCGTCCGCGCATGCATCGCGTGGGTGACGAGGTGGGGGGCAAGAAGGTGGAGTTCATTGGCTATAACCCGCGAGAGAACACGCCCACGGTTTGGCTCTCATCGGGCAGCACGCTGTGTCAGGCAATGCTGTTCAAGACCCAGCCGACCTTGCCCGCGGCTGCGGCGTCCTCCGCCGGTCCGGCGGAAACCCCGCCAAAGCCCCCGAAGGACAATTCGGGCGATTTACTGGCGGTGGTTAAGTCCAAGATTCAGAAGGTCAGCGACACGGAGTTCAACATCGACCGCTCCGTCGTCGACAAGATTTTGGAGAATCAGGCCGACCTGATGAAGTCCGCGCGCATCGTGCCCGAAACGAAGGATGGCAAGGTGCTCGGTATTCGCCTGTTCGGTATCAAGCCCGACACGCTTTTGGGCACCCTCGGGCTGCAAAACGGAGACCGCTTGGAATCGATCAACGGCTTCAACATGGGCAGCCCCGAAAAAGCTTTGGAAGCGTACGCTCGACTCCGAACTGCCTCCCAACTGGACGTTACCGTGAACCGCCGTGGTGTCGACGTGGCCATTGTCCATCACATCAAGTGAGCCCTTGCTCGCTCGACGTAGCGCTATCGCCCCATTGCTCGCAGCTTTGCTGGCATGGGGCCGGCACCCGCAACTCTTCTGGTGAGCCAGGTGCCAGGCAAGCCGCTGTTCCGTCGTCGGGTTCTTCGGCATCGGGGGGTCGGGCAGTGTTGAGGCACGGCAGGCCGAGCATCGCGTGCGTTCGCAAACTTTTGCGGCTGCGCGCGACCAGCGGCTAGGCCGACGGTGTTCGCCCAGCTCACCCAGGGTCACGCGCTCGGCGCAAAGTAGTGACCCTCCGCGAGATCTGCGAGCAGTCCGGGATGCGTCGGCTTCCACCCGAGCCGCACGCGGGTGCGCCCGCTCGAAGTCGGATTGTCGAGCTGCGCGACCAACCCCAGGAAACCGCCCAAGAGTTCTCCCGCTTGCTCCGCAGGGATGCTCTTGGTGGGTAGCTCGAGGCCATGGCCGATCGCTTCTGCGATTGCACGAAAGGGCACTCCCTCGTCGGCGGCCGCGTGGACGTACGACCCCGCCGCTGCAGACTCGAGCGCCAAACGATACAGCACGGCGGCGTCCAGTGTATGCACCGCAGGCCAGCGCGCCGCGCCTTCCCCGACGTAGGCAGCGAATCCGTTTTTGCGCGCTGCCGCGACGAGCATCGGGATGAAGCCATAGTGGTCGAGTGAGCTGTGCACCGTTGGCGCTAGCCGCACGATAGAGGTGCGCACGCCGCGTCGAGCGAACTCGAGGGAGATCTTCTCGGATGCGGCGCGCGGGTTCCCGCCTTCCTGGCCCACGTCCTCTTCCGTGCCCGCGCGGCCATGAACACTGTGGGCGAGGATCATCGTGCCCGTAGTGTTCACGAACGGCTTTCCGGAACCCTCGAGCGCGGAGCCAATGGCCTCGACCGCGCGTAGATCCGCGGTCACTGCGCCCATGAAGTCGCCACCGGCGAGGGCGAGGTCATGCTTGAATGCGAGGTGAATCACGCCGTCGGCGCGGCGCGAAGCTTGGCGCAGTGCATCGAGGTCGTCGAGAGTGTTGCGCAGGACGTTGGCCCCGACCGACTCGAGCTTGGCCGCAGAGCTATCGGAGCGCGCCAGACCCACGACGGAATGTCCTGCAGCGAGCAACTCACGAACAACGGGCAAACCAATGTGACCGGACGCGCCGGTAACGAATACATGCATGGGATTCTCCTGATGTCAGTGTCTGACATGGCTGTACCATGTGATGTCAGACTCTGCAATCACGTTGTCAGAACCTGACATCGTGACGCATTTCAGCTACAGTCGAGCTGGATGGCTCGCTGGGAACCCGACGCACGTGGACGGCTCGAGAAGGCCGCGATGGAGCTCTTTCAAGAGCACGGCTACGCACGCACCACCGTCGGCGATATCGCCGCGCACGCCGGACTGACCGAGCGCACGTTTTTTCGCTATTTCACCGACAAACGTGAAGTGCTTTTTTCCGGAAGTAGCGAGCTCGAAAAGGCCCTCGTCGATTCGGTCCTGAGCGCGCCCAAGGACGTGGCCGCGCTCGACGTGACGATCGGCGCTTTTGAAGCGGTCGCCGCATGGCTTCAAGGGCGCCGCGATTTTGCCGACGTGCGTGCGCGCTACGCGATCGTCACCGAACATGCCGAGGTCCGCGAGCGCGAGCTGATCAAGATGGCGTCGTTGGCCGTCGCGGTCACCAAAGCGCTTCACGCTCGCGGGGTCAGCGAGCCCACGGCAAGCGTCGTCGCTGAGTCCGGCATTACGGTGTTCCGGGTCGGCTTCGAGCGTTGGGTCTCGGCGAAGAAGCCGGGCGAATTCGTGGCGCACATCCGTGCGGCAGCGGACGCCCTCAGGGCGGCGGCGACGAGCCATCCCACCCCGTCTCGAGCGCGACGAGCCGCCAACCAACGAGGTTGAGCCCCTGAGTTACGGAGCTGCGCCGGGCGCTGCGAGTGTGGTACGCGCAGCGCCCGAGAGCTGCGCGGAGCACTACTCCTTGATTTCGGCCTCGACGAGCTGGGCCAGCAGCGTGAGTGATTCTTGCCAACCGAGATAACAACCTTCGACCGGGATCACGCTCGGGATCCCCTCCTGCACGATGTTCACCTCGGTGCCCACGGATACTTTTTTCAAGGTAATCGTGGTTTGCATTTGGCCAGGCAAGTTCGGGTCGTCGAACTTGTCCGTATGACGAATGCGCTCGTTTGGGACGAGCTCGAGGAATTCGCCACCGAACGAATGGCTATTGCCCGTCGTCAGGTTCGTGAAGGACATCTTGTACGTGCCGCCCACCTCGGCCTTGATGTGGTGAACCTTGCCCGTGAAGCCGAACGGGGGCAGCCACTTCGCCATCGCGTCGCCATTGAGGAATGCTCGGTAGATCCGCTCCGCGGGTGCGCGAAGGACTCGGTGAAGCTTGACGGTGTTTTCGGCCATGGTGCTCTTCTCCTAGTTGTAACGAGCGTCAGTCGCTGCGACAGGCACCGAACTCCGCTCGCATCTGCAATCGCGACGAAGGAGGAGAGCGCAGATCGACACTACCCGGTTTTCTTTTTTCGAGCTGCGAGTTCGAGCGCCGTTTAACAGCGAATTCCTCTGGGAATCCGCGCCTGTGACTTCTTTGTTGCCGAGCGCTAAGCGCCGCCTGCGACCTCTGCCGCGCACACGCCAGCCCATGGCCAGCCAGGTTTGCCGTAGGTCGGAGCAGGTAGCCGCATGAGCAGCGACATGAAGAAAGGCAGCCGACCGAGGCCGGCCGCCGTTTTCGCACTGGAGCTGACGCTACGGATTTTCCAGCCCAAGGACTCGAATATCAGCGCGCCCTCTTCGGGACCGAAGCGCATCTTCGCTGTGCCGCGCAGGGCACCCCCGCTGCGCTTCTCGATCATTTCGCGCACAGCACGGTTGTGCAGATCAAAGATCCAGCGTTGGGGACGGAGTTCACGAAGCTCGCGCGCGAGGCCGAGCGCTGCGTCATCACTGAGGTAGTAGAGGAGTCCTTCGGTGAGCACGATCAGCCGCCGAAATCGCGCGCCAACTTCGGCAAAGAGCGCGCGCCGCGCATTGTCGTCCGAAAGATCGACCGAGCGCTGTTCAACCGCGCAACTCGCGTGCTCCCGGTCGAGCACGCTCGATCTGGCGGCGATCACATCTGCATGATCCACATCGATCCAAACGAGCGTGCGCGGAAACATCAAGCGATAGGGGCGCGTGTCGTATCCCGCAGCCAGGTTGAGCACCGCGTCGGCGCCTTCAGCCGCGGCTTCGACCAGTAGTCGATCGATCAACACGGTTCGCGCGACGAGCGGCCAAGTGCCGCCGGTGCATCGAGAAAGGTCGAGCATCTCGGCCATGTCCTGCCCAACGAACACCCGCGCAAAGCGATCGTGAAAGAGAGCGTCGGGACGAGCCGACTCGACCGCGCGCGACGCTGCCGCCCAAAGCGCCGTGTCCTGAACCCGATCCAACCGCCGCGCCGGATTCACGATCGACCTCGTGGATCCGGAGCAGTCAGCCCGCGACCGCATTTATAATTATCCAATAGTTGCAGCGACTTGCGGCATCGCTCGGCCGATAGGAAGCAGGTAGACATGCTTCCTATTATAGCCGGGTAAAATAGCGGAGGGCAATAGTTGCCGGGTAAAAAGATTGAAGAGTTGAAGATGCCTTTAGCCGACGGTCCCTTTGCTGAGCACGATGTGTGTCGCGCGTTCGGATCGCACGTGTTCGGTGCACTGGTAGCCGAGGCTCGGGAGATCGAGACCGGCAAAGAGGTTTTCGCCCTTGCCCATCAGCGCCGGCACGACCGCGAGATGCACCTCGTCGACGAGCCGCGCGCTGAGGTACTGGCGAATGGTGGAGGCTCCTCCGCCGATGCGAACGTCCTTGCCCTTTGCGGCTTCCCGCGCCCGCTCTAGCGCGGCGTTGATGCCGTCGGTCACGAAGTAGAACGTCGTGCCGCCTTTCATCACCAGCGGTTCGCGCGCGTGGTGCGTGAGCACGAACGCCGACACGTGATAGGGCGGTGTCTCGCCCCACCAGCCCTTCCAGCTGTCATCGGGCCAAGGGCCGCGGATCGGTCCGAACATGTTGCGACCCAAAATCCACGCGCCGACGTTCTCGAAGCCGCGTCGAGCGAAGTCGTCGTCGATGTCCTCACGGCCAGTGCCGTCGGGGGTGGGCGCGCCCATTTCGGCGAACATTTTGTGGAATGTCTTCGTGCCGAAGACCCAATTGTGCAGCACCATCCCACCGACGCCCATTGGACTTTCGAGGCTTTGGTCCGCGCCGGCAGCGTAGCCGTCGACGGAGACTCCCACTGCATTCACTCGTAGCTTCGACATGCTTGATTCCTTTCGCGCAGGGCTTCGCTTTTTGCCTGCGAGAGTCGCTCTTCGAAAGGGCGACGAATGAGCGGCCACCCAATCGACGGGCGGCGTCGTTTTTTATCGTCGGTCGGGGTCGAGGCGTCCAGTCCGGCTGCTCGATTGCTCTCCCTAAGTCACCGGGCTAACCCATAGCTAATGAGGCAAGCCCCGGCGAAGCAGGCGCGGCCAAAGGCCAAACGACCGACCAAACCAGTCAAACTCCTCACTGGCGGCAATCCGCAGATCGCAAAGGCGGACGGAGACGAGCCAGTACGGGCGTACCTCGACGCCCTGCCCGGCTGGAAACGAGAGCTCGGTTTGCGGCTCGACGCGCTGATCCTGAAGAGCGTCCCGCGGGTGCACAAGGCCGTGAAATGGAATTCGCCGCTGTATGGCATCGAGGGGCAAGGCTGGTTCCTCGGCGTGCACGCTTTCACGCGCTACCTCAAGCTCGCGTTCTTCCGCGGCACCTCGCTGCGTCCGATGCCGCCGGGGGTCAGCAAGGGCAAGGACACCCGTTATCTCGACATCCGCGAAACGGACGAGATTGACGAGGCGCAACTGGTGAAGTGGCTCAAGCAGGCCGCCAAGTTGCCTGGCTGGACGCCGTAGCGAGCCCCGTGGGCGCGTTCGCGCGCGATGAGGAACAAAAGCTGAATCCTTTGCGCGTCGAGCTGGCTTTTCCTGGGTGAAAGGCGGAAACATGCAAAAGAATTTGGGTAATGGCGATCGAGCCGTGCGCGGCATGGCAGTGGTCGGGCTCGTCGCATGCAGCGTTTTCTCACCGTTGCCGCTCCTGATCAGGGTGCCAGCATTCACGGGCATGGCGGTCTATCTGCTGTACACGGTGCTGTCCGGCACGTGCCTGGGCTACGCGCTGATCGGTAAATCAACCTGTCCGGCTCAGGCGCGGCAATGAATGCGTTGGCCGCGGCGCGCGGGGACGACGACGAACTCGCGCGCCTGGTGCGCGTCTATCACGATCGCGTTTACCGCTTCGGCGTGCGCGTGTGTCGCGATCGCTTCGACGCCGAGGACGCGGTCCAAGAGGCCTTCAGCAAGTTGTCACGGCGCCCCGAAGTCGTACGCCATCCGAGCGCGCTGAGCTGGCTGATGAGCGTCGTGCGCCACGCTTGCCAACGCATGCTGCGGCCGTTCTTGCGAGAGCGCCGCGCACTGGGCGAGCGAACGTCGAGCGAGGCTGAGCTCGAAGACGCGCCTTCCGAGCACGACCCGCAGCAGGCGCTCGAACGCTGGGAATTGGTGCGCGCGGTTCACGCGGCGATCGCAATGCTCGATAGACCGTCGCGCGAAGTGCTGGTCATGCGAGATTTGGAAGGACTGAGCGGAGCGGAGACGTGTGCGGCGCTCGGACTCGAGCTTGCCACGATGAAAACACGGCTTCATCGTGCGCGTCGCCAGCTTCAGCGAGAGCTCGAACGCGAACTCGTCGGGCCAAGCGGAGAGCTCAACTGATGTTCGCTAGCAAGAGCGTCGGCGAGCATTTGCTGCGCGGTCTGATTGGGATTGGAGCATTGGCGAGTGTGCCGTTCTTGCTGACGGGTCAGCCCGCATGGGCGTTGCCGGTGGTGGCGCTGGGCTTCATCGCGCTGCGCGGTTGCCCGAGCTGTTGGCTGATGGGGTTGTTCGAGACGGTCGCGCTCGGCCGAGGGAAGGGAAAGCGTGCGTCGATGGACGCTGTGCGGAACGAGCCCCTTCGAAGCCTTAATGTAGCTCGTTCGCGCTGCAGACTTGCAAGCGTTTCTCGAGGAAGCGGCGCTCGGCCTCGTTGCGGCCGAGGGCGCGCGCAGCCTCGAAGTGCTTGCGCGCGATGCTGCGATTGCCTCGGCGCAGTTCGAACTCGCCCATCGCCGCCGGGTAGAACGGATAAGCGGCCAGGCGCTCGCGATCGCCCATTTCGCGGAGTGCCGCGAGCCCCTGCGCGGGACCATCGCGCTCGCCAATCGCAATTGCGCGATTGAGCGCGACCACGGGTGAGGGAGCCACGCTGAGCAAGCGATCGTAGAGTTCGACGATCGCCCCCCAGTTCGTCTCTTTCAGCGTGCGAGCGCCCACGTGGATGGCGGCGATGCCCGCTTCCAAATGATACACCGAGAGTTCGATGCCCGCGGCGGAACGCTCGAGCAAGCGCAGCCCCTCCGCCGCAAGGCGCGCGTCCCAGCGCGAGCGATCTTGATCGCCGAGCGCGTTCAAATCGCCCGCGGCGTCGACCTTTTCCGGCAAGCGCGCGGCGTGCAGGCAAAATAGCGACGCGAGGGCGAAGGTCGTCGGAGTTGCAGCTGGCGGATGTGCGAGCAAGAGCTCGGTCAAACGCAGCGCCTCGGCACAGAGCTCTCGACGCACCGGCGCGTCGGACGCACCGTGATAACCCTCGCTGAACAGCAAATACAACGCCCGTTTGACCGTCGTCGAACGCATCTCGAAGTCCGAACCGGTCAGTTCGAACAAGCGCTGACTGCTAGCGAGCAGCTTTTTGCCGCGAGAGAGTCGCTTCTCGATCGCCGCCTTGCTCGCGAGCAAGGCGCTCGCGATCTCGTGACTACCGAATCCACACAAGACGTTCAAGATCAGCGTTAACTGCGCTTCCTCTGGCAGCTGCGTGTGACAACAGGAGAACATCATGCGCAACTGTTCGTCGCGGATCGCGTGCGCGGAGAACGCTTCTTCGACCAACGGCGTGAGCGTCCACTCGGTGTCGAGCAAGCGGCCCATTTCCGGCGCGAAGCGCCGCGCGGTGCGCTCTCGTCGTACGATGTCGAGCGCGCGATTCTTAGCGGTGGTCATCAGCCACGCGCTGGGGTTGTCCGGCACGCCCTGCGCTTCCCAGACTTCGAGCGCCCGGGCGAAAGCGTCTTGTACGACATCCTCGGCGAGCGCCAACTGGTGCACGCCGAAGATGCGCGTGAGCGCCGCGACCAAGCGCCCAGATTCACGACGAAAGATCAGCGCGCTCGAAGGCACGTGCGGCGCTCAGCTTCGTCGCGCATAGCGCAACATGACGTTTCCCGATGAGTACGGCTTCGCCTCCAACAGCTCGAGCGGCACGCGCACGGAGAGCCCTCGGATCAGAGAGCGCCCGTCACCCAAGAGCAACGGTCCGACGATGAATTGATACTCGTCGATCAAGCCGTGCTCGCTGAGCTGTGAGACCAGCGAACCACTGCCGAAAATGATCATATCTTTGCCGGGGGCCTGCTTGAGCGCACGGAGTTCATCCGCGTCGAATCGCGGAAAGAGCCGTGAATTGTACCAAGTGAGTTGGTGCCGGGTCGTGGAGAAGACCCACTTTGCAGTCTGATTGATCCAGGTTGCCATCGAAAGCAGCGTCTTCGAGCGTCGACCGTCCATATGGGGATCACTCGCCGTCTCGGGCTCTCGGGCGGCGTGCGGCCAAAAACTTTCGAAGGCGTCGTACGTGTGGCGCCCGAACAGCATCGTGTCGAAGTTTGGCATGCGAGCCGCGCCGGCCTGGTCAATGGCCTCATCTGGGACGGTCCAATCGAGCGCGCCGTGCGCGCTGGCGAAGTAGCCGTCCGCAGAGACACGGTTGAACGTTACGAGCCGCCTCATGCTGCTTCTCCACGGTTCGGCGCAGGAGACATGCCGATCGGGCGGATCTCGACCGAGCCGCCGCCAATCGCTATCGGACAACCGCGAGCGAGCTCAGCTGCGTCGCTCAGATCACGCGCCTCCACGATCATGAAGCCCAGCACGAGGTCTTTCGCTTCGGCGTACGGTCCATCACTGATCACGTGGTTGGGACCGCGGACCACCTTGCCTTGCAGGGCGAGCGGTTGTCCGGGGTCTCTCAAATGCCCACTTTCTTCGAGTTCACGAAGCCAAGTAAGCCAAACTTGCATGCTCTTTTGGGCGCGCTCGGGTGTCCCCATCGCTTCACGTTGCTGGGCCTCGCTGGTTCTAAACAAATAAACGAACTCGCTCATCGTGACTCTCCTCGTCGAATGCTTCCGACTTTGTCCCTTCGACGTCTGAGCCGACCCGCTCCGGACATCTTTCTTTCGCCGTCGGGTCGATTCTCAAAATCGCGGTTTCAACGCGCTGCCCGGGCGCAATCGGCCGGCGTCGTCGACGTCGTTGAGGACGGCGGGGAACTCGTTGCTGAGCGTCTTTTTCCAGCCGGGGCCCATGATTAACTGGGTCATGAATAGTCCGTTCAGACCCGTGAAGCCGGTGTGCTCGAAGTGAAGCCGAGTTCCGCTTCCGTGTGCTTCGAGCCGATAGCTGACCAATGTTTCGCTGCCGTTATCGTCTCCCACCCAGGAGTAGCGCAACTTCGACGGCTCGGTAGCTTCGAGCACGACGCAGTCGACGAAGCCTCGCCAATGCTTGTTTCGCTCGCCGATCAGCTTGAAACGCGTGCCCACCACAGGCTGATAGCCTTCTGGGCGCATGCTCCAAAGTGCCATCAACGCGGGTTCGGTGAGCACACGCCAAACCTTGGCGGGTGAATGCGGATAGTCGCGCACGATTCGAATGGAGCTCATCGGGTCTTCTTTCTGCGGCGTGGCTTGATTGGAGCAGAGACGCTCGTCGGCAGATCGGACAGCTCGTCGAGCACGCGACCGATGTCGTCGAGTTGGCGCTCGACATACGCGCGGTAACGGTTGAGCCAACTATCGACCTCGGCCAACGGGGCCACGTGCAGCCGATAGTAGCGAAACCGACCTTCAGCGCGCTCACCCACGAGTCCCGCGCTCTTCAAAATCGCCAATTGCTGACTGACTGCCGATTGCGTGATGTCGAGCGAGGCGACCAAGTCGGACACGTTGCTCTCACCACCGGCGAGCGCGTCGATCAGCGCTCGCCGCGTCGGACACGCGATCGCCTGAAAGACATCTTCGGAGCTCGTCGCGCGAACCATGCTCCAAACATATTAGTAAATGCTAATGTGTCAACGGGTGCAAGGCGGGGTCTGTGCGGCTCTTGGGCCGATTGCGGGTCTGGTTATTTGGCTCAAAACACTTGCACCACGAAGCCGTCGCCCTATAGTGAGCTATATGGTTCAGTGTTCGGCATCGCTCGACGGCGCCTTCGCGGCCCTCTCGGATCACACCCGGCGCGGGATCTTGGAGCGGCTCGGCCGGGGTGACGCCTCGATTAGCGATCTGGCAGACAAATTCGAGATGACCCTCACGGGCATCAAGAAGCACGTCTCGATCCTCGAAGACGCCGGGCTGCTCACCACCGAGAAGGTCGGAAGAGTGCGTCACTGCAGGCTCGGTCCACGGCGACTTCAAGACGAGGCCGCATGGATCAACTCATACCAACAGATGTTGGCTGAGCGGCTCGATCACCTCGAGGCATTCCTCGAACGAACGAAAGGAAACGAATGATGAACCAAACAATCGGAGCGCCCGCGCGCGCAATTCTCAGCACCCCGGGTGAGCGTGAGTTTCGTCTAGAGCGCATCTTCAACGCCAAGCGCGATCGCGTTTGGAAAGCGATGACCGAGCCGGAGCTCATCGCGCAGTGGTGGGGTAGGGGCAATCGCCTCGTGATCGAGCGCTTCGAGTTCGAACGCGGGGGGCACTGGCGTTTCGTCGAACACAGCGACCACGGAGTGCACGGCTTCGAGGGCCGTTATCGGGAAATCGTGCCCTTCGAACGCATCATCTCGAGCTTCGAATGGGACGGCATGCCGGCGCACGTGGCGATCCAAACCATGACTTTGGAGCAGCTCGCGGACGGCCGCACCAAGCTCGTCAGCACCGCGCTGTTCCACACCGTCGCGGAACGCGACGGCATGATGAACTCGGGCATGGAAGGCGGCGCGAACCTCAGCTACGAGGCTCTCGATCGAGTGCTAGCTGCGCTCAGCTGAAGCTGACGCAGAGGCTGACGGCTCTCCAGCCCCGAACAGCGCGTAGGCACAGGGCAAAACGACCTGAGCTATGGTCTGTTCTCGGATCAGTTGGCGAATCGAAGCGGGGACGATGCCGTGTCGCAAGAGAGCGTCGTTGGCGTAGTTGGGTGCACTGCGCTCGGGCGCGACCCGTGTCGCGAGGAAGGTAAACTCGCGCTTTACGGCGCGTTCGAGCGCAGGACCTGCCAACGAAAGCGCCCATTGGACGAAGCGGTACGCGAGCTCGGCGTGCCGCGTTTCGTCCTCGCTGATTTCTAATAGCAGCGCGCGCAACGCCGGATCCTCGGCATATTCCGCGGCCTCGCGCGCTTCGATGGCGGCGATGGTCTCACCCACACAACCCTCACGGATTGTGTTCAGCACGATCTCCTCCAACGAGCAATCGTCGAGGCTGTGTTCGATCGCCAAGCGCCCGGGGCCCACGGGCGTCGAGCCGAATTGATTGGCGATCGCGAAGCATGCTTTCGCGTGTTTGGTTTCGTCGCTCATCGCGGCGGTCGCGCCCTCGATCAACGAAGCCGGGGCACCCAAGCTCATGAGTTGCAGCGCGAAGCGAGCAAACGCGGCGATTGATGCATGCTCCATCAACGCGACTCGTGTCCAGCTCTGCGCCAACTGCTCGCGCAACAGCGGATCTAGGCTCGCAGCGTGTAGTGATCGAGAAAGCTCGCTCCAATCTCCACGCTCCGAGCTGTTGGCAAGGCGCTCGCTGCCTTCGACCAAGAACGGTCTTCCGATGGCGCACACACCCGCGACGCAGCGAAAGCTATGCAATGTCGCGTCGTAGCGACAATGTTCATTTTGAGCAGGAGTTTGGCTGCAGTCCGCGTCGCTGCCGCAGGAGTCCGTGCTGGATTGACAGGTGTAGGCGGTGAGCCCGCAGCCGCCGCTCGAGTCATAGCCCTTGCACAAGAAGCCATCGGCGCATTCAGCGTCCGAGTCGCAGTCAGCACGCACGCACTTTCCGACGGGCTCGACGCAGTCGCACGCTTGGCCCGTCAGGCAGTCGCTGCTCGTCACGCAGCCATATTGACAAATGGTGGTCGAACCTTGGGAAGACTGCGAGCACCAGCCGTGCGGCTTTTCCGTGCAATCCGCGTCGAAGGTGCACAGGCTGTCGACGCCTTGTTGCTCGGGGCGCGGCACGTGTGAAACGCACATCTGTGGCTGCTTTCGGTGCTTGAAGCCATCACACTGCTCGAAGCCGTTGCCGAGATCCTTGGGATTCTTGCACGGAAAACGATTGCTGGTGGTGTTCCCACCCCCAGCGCCGGCTGCACCCGCAGTTCCTGCGCCAGCGGCGCCTGCGTTGCCCCCGCTGCCCCCGCTGTTTGGCCCGCTGCCTGCGCTGCTTGGCCCGCTGCCTGCGCTGGTCTGCCCGCTGCCTGCACTGGTTCGCCCGCCGTCGTTGTTACTCGAGCCGCTTTGCGCGCTCCCGCCAGTGGTTGTGCTCGCCCCACCAACGCCCCCGTTGGCCGCGCTAGTCCCGCCGGTTCCACCGTTGAGCGACGTACTGCCGCCACACGCGATGAGCTGTGCCGCCCCCAGAGCCGACAGCAACGCAGTGCCGAACGCGTCCACCCGAGTGCGAAGCCTCATGGCAAATAAGCTAGCAGCTGACCTGACGGCACGGTAGCTCGACCCGCCAAATCAAGACCCATGAAGTGTGGATTTACGTGCAGGAGTGACGCATTCCAGGTCACGGCAGCGCGGCTTTCAGCCTGATCGTTCGTGAACGATGGCGCAATCGAGCAAGTCCGCTGAATGCATTGGAAACCGCGCTTCGTGATGCGACGCTGGCGGTCGATAATGAGCAAGTCAGAAAAGTTTACCCAACCCGCACCTCTCGCTGCTCGGGTTCGAGCCGCGTTGGCTGAGCTACGATCTCTCGGCACCCAGCGCGATCTCGAAAATCTTTCGCGCTTCGGCATTACGGCCAAGTCCGCACTCGGCGTCTCACTCGCCAACGTGCAAAAGTTGGCGAAAGCACTAGGTCGCGATCACGAGCTCGCTCGTGCGTTGTGGGATACGGGTTGTTATGAAGCGCGCTTGCTCACCGCATTCGTGGCCGAGCCGGGCAGTGTGACGCCCGCGGAAATGGATCGCTGGTGCAAGGACTTCGACAACTGGGCCGTGTGCGACACGCTTTGCTTCCACTTGTTCGATCGCGTGCCGTACGCGTGGGATAAAATTCGCAAGTGGAGCAGGCAAGAGCCGGAGTTCGTCAAGCGCGCGGCTTTCGCGCTCATGGCAAGCATTGCCGGACACGACAAGCACGCAGGCGACGAGGTGTTCCTCGAGGGCTTGCTGTTGGTAGAAGCCGCCGCGAACGATGAGCGCAATTTCGTCAAGAAGGCAGTGAGCTGGGCGCTGCGTCGCATAGGGCGTCGCAATCGCGCACTGCATCGTTCAGCCGTCGCGATGTCCACTCGGCTCATGAAGTCGGAGCATGCAACCGAGCGCTGGATCGGGCGCGACGCGCACAAGGAGCTGACGAATGAGCTCGTCGAGCGCGCGATGAGGGCCAAAGCTGCCAGCAAAAAGCCACCGAAAAAGACGCCTGCCGCGACGAAACGTGCCGCCAAGAGCGCCCCAAAAAAGAAAGCCGTCGCTCGCTCGGCCACCCGCTAGCGCGTGGCCAGGCGCCGCTCACAGAGCGTGCAACACTTGCTGATACGTTTTGAGACGCTTTTCGAGGCCCGGCCAGCTCGCGTCACAACGGCGCCCGCTGTACGAATTGAGCGTGGTGCGGACCCACTCCGAATGCGAACGGCCCTTGCCATTGCAGGTGTAGAACGCTCGGCGCAACGCTCGCGCGGCTTCTTCCGTCTGCACTCCAATGTCGGGGGAGCCCCACGCTGACTCATTCAGGCGATTCTTGTGTGCTTGCCACAAGCCCCAGGCGCGGTGTTGCACCTTACCGTCACGGGTGCGGAACGAGTCACCCTCGTAGTCCCTGTATTCACCACGCGCGATGCGGGCGCTCAACGCGGACTCATGTGCGGCGACGGTAAGAATCAGTGCGGCCCACTCGCGCGTGATCTTCGGTACGCTGGCAATGGCAGTGGCAAGTTCGCGCGGATCCACCGGTTCGTCGATTTTCGACTGCAATGGACGTTGTGCGACAATCAAGCGCTCCATCAACGAAGGCGCGGCGGCGCCTGCAAAACTGGTGAACCAAAGTCCAATCGCAAAAGCCGTACACGCAGCCAGGATCGCGCGGCGTAGGCGATCGAGGCTGGAAGGGCCTGGTTCTATGCTGATTCGTTCGCGAGACACGATATTTCCACTTCCGCTAGTCACTCGTTAAGAAAGGTAGCTCGCTCAATAACCGCCACTTCATCGGAATTCAAGTGCTCGTGTGCACGATAAAGGAGCATTTCAGATCTGAAACGCAAAACTGACACAGTATCCGCTAGTTCGACGAATAGTAGAATTGCTTGCTGCGCGAATTGACCCGCTTGAGAGAGTTGCCTCGTGATGAAGAATGTATCGAAAGGGAAACGACGTGGTGCTCACGGTGAAATTCATCGGAGCCAGCGCGCTGGGTGGCTGCGTGCTGCGGTCTTGGGCGCTGATGATGCGATCGTCTCGACGGCGAGTTTGATGATTGGCGTGGCCGCCTCTGACGCATCCAAACAAGCGATTTTGATCTCTGGCGTCGCTGGTCTGTTCGCGGGCGCGATGTCGATGGCGGTCGGTGAGTTCGTTTCCGTGAGTTCGCAACGCGACGCCGAGCAAGCCGACATCGAAGTCGAGAAGCACGAGCTCGAGCGGCAGCCGCACGCGGAGCTCGACGAGTTGACGTTGATCTACATGCAACGTGGCTTGGACAAGGAACTCGCGCGGCGTGTCGCCGAGCAGCTCAGCGCGCGCGATCGATTGGGGGCGCACTTGCGTGATGAGCTGGGCATCGATCCACACGCGCTCGCGCGGCCGCTGCAGGCGGCGTGGATCTCCGCGCTCAGCTTCGCCAGCTTTGCGACGGTGCCGATCGTGGCGCTGCTCGTCTCGCCACAGAGCCTGCGCATGCCCGCCATCGCAGGCCTCTCGCTGGTCAGCCTCGGCGCACTTGGTGCGCTCGGCGCGAGGCTTGGTGGCGCACCGACGGTGCGCGCCGCGCTGCGCGTGTGTGTCGGCGGGAGCTTGGCCATGACCGTCACTGCAGGCATCGGAAAAATCTTGGGCATTTCCATGGGTTGAGCCCGCGAAGGCGTGCTAACAGAAAGGCCTCAATGGCCGCATTCACGAACTTCTATGATTGGTTAGCGAAGCAAAAGAACCTGCGCACCCCGGTGGGCGACATGGCGCGCGAAACCGCGCGCGACGAGAGCTTTCCGCGTGACGTGACCACACTCGACGGAGTGCTCGAACATTTGCAAAAGGCGAACGCTTCGAGCGCCGCACTCGCGCGAGCGCGTACGACTTGGAGAGTGTTCGCGCGCGGTGGCCGTTGAACCCCACAACGCTGTTCACGAGCGCAGTCGAACTGTAAGATCACGAGCATGACCCTCGCCGTCGGTACCTTCGAAGTCACGATGAATCCCGAACCGCCGTACGACACGAACGACGGCGCGAGCATCGGTCGTGTCTCGATCAAAAAGCAGTTCTCGGGTGATCTGCGTGCGTCCAGCACGGTGGAGATGATTGGCGCGCGCAGTGTGCAAGTGAAAGGGTCGGCAGGCTACGTAGCCATCGAGCGCGTGGTCGGTAGCTTGCATGGCAAGACGGGCAGCTTCGTTCTTCAGCACAGCGGCACGATGACGCGTGGCAAAGGCGAGCTGCACGTGAGCGTCGTCCCAGACTCGGGCACCGGCGAATTGAAGGGTCTCGCGGGCCGAATGACGATCGAGATCAGTGACGGCAATCACTCGTACGGTTTCGAGTACTCGTTCGACGAAGCACCCTGAGCGCGTTCGACAGTCACTTCAGTCGTCGAACTCGTCGCCGGGTGTCAGGGAGTCTTCGAGCACGCGCAACAGGTGCGCGCGAATGTCTTCCGGCCACTCGGCAATCAGCTGTTCGAAGCGCTCGTGATCGGAAGCGAACAGCGCGCGCGTCGCTTCTTCGAAGTTTGGTCGGTTGCCGGCGATCGCGGTCATGAACTTGCTCAACGCTTCACGGCCCTTGCGTGCGCGCTGCTCTTCCGGATTCTTCTTCCGCGCTTCTTCGACCAATCGCCTCAGGCCGGCCGAGATCCCTTGCGGTTGTGCTTCCAGCCACTCCCAATGGCGTGGCAAGAGGGAGACCTCACGCGAAACGACGCCCAGCTTGGGGCGCCCGGGGCCGGTCCGTTCGCGCGGCGGCAGGGCGCGCGCCAGCACCTCCTCCAAGCTGCCCCGAAAGTCGAAGTCTAACTGGCGGCCGGTGCGGTCTTCGAAAATCAGCAGCTGTGGATCCTCACTACCGTCGACGTGGGCCTTCGCGGCTCCGAGGACCTCGGCGAGGGCACCGAACGCGATCAGACGATCTCCGGCGAACGCGGAATAGCTAAAAGGGCGCGAAATCACGAGAAATGAATTGTGCCCGGGTAAATTGTGTTTGTCAATAAACCCCGGGTTAATTTCCCAACGTTTGACGGATGGCTCGATAGCCTTCGCGATAGCTGGGGTAGGCGAGTCGAATCGAGTGGGTCGCTTTGGTCGCGCGGTTGTCGATGCTGCGGCTCGCGCGCAGGGAGAGAGGCACTTGTTCGCCGTGGCTGCTCGCGGGCAGCGGCAACTCGAATAGCGCGCAGACGAAACGCACCACTTCCGCGACGGGCGCGGGCTCGTCGTCACCCGCGAGTAATAGCGAACCGCGCGGCGCGCGCAGCGCCGCACACACGAAGCGCGCCGCGTCGTCCTCGTGCACGCGCGACACGACATTGCCGCCATCACCCGGCATGCGAAACGTGCCGCGTCGAATGCTCATGTGCAGCCCCGAGCCAGGGCCGTAAAACGCGGGCAAGCGCAGCACGCTCGCGCCCGCCGCGAGCCACAGTCGTTCCGCAGCGAGGCGTAGCGAGGCTCGTTCGCCGTGCGCACTGACAGGGCTCGCCTCACTCACCACTCCAGAGTTCTCCGCGTACACCGCTGTCGACGAGAGATACGCAATACTCGCCGCACCGCGGACGAGCGCTGACCAGGCGAGATCGACCTGACCATCCGGCGGGCACGAGACGACGACGTTCGCTCCCTGCGCGGCCGCACGGATCGCCGCAGTGTCGGTGGCTGCGATCGGCTGGATGGACGCAAAGCGCTCGTCCGGCGTCGCGCGTGTCGTGCCGGCTGCGGGCAACGTCGGCAGCGCGCGCTGGACCGCGCCAGCAATCGTGCCGACGCCGAGGAAGAGTAGGCGATTCACGCGCTCATCTTAGCGAAGACGGGGGGTGAGTGACGGGCAAATCACCGCACGGACTGGCGCTGAAGAGCGCTCGCTTCTATGGTTCGCCCGTGTTCCGTCCCTGTATCGACCTGCACGAAGGCAAAGTGAAGCAACTCGTCGGCGGCACGCTCGGTGCCGCGACTGAAGCTCTGCGCACCAACTTCGTCTCCGAGAAGTCGAGCGCCGAGTACGCCGCCCTTTATCGCCGTGACGGTTTGCTCGGTGGCCACGTGATCCTGCTCGGTCCAGGCAACGAAGAGGCCGCTCGCGCCGCTCTTTCAGCGTATCCGGGCGGCCTCCAGGTGGGGGGCGGTGTGAACTTGGACAACGCGAGCGCTTGGCTCGACGCCGGCGCATCGCACGTGGTCGTCACCTCGTGGGTGTTTCAAGCTGGCCGCGTCGACTTCGAGCGCTTGGCTCAGCTCGAGCAACGAGTGGGGAAAGAGCGGCTGGTTTTGGATCTCAGCTGCCGTCGTCGGGGTGACGATTATTGGGTGGTTACCGATCGCTGGCAGACCTTTACTGATGTGTCGGTCAGCCAAGAAACGCTCGCGCGCCTGGCCGAAAGCTGCGCGGAGTTCTTGGTCCACGCCGTCGATGTCGAAGGCTTGTGCCGAGGGGTCGACGCGGAGCTCGTCGAAAAGCTGACGGCATGGTCGCCGATCCCCAGCACCTACGCAGGGGGCGCCAGTTCGCTCGCAGATCTCGAGCTTGTCACGGAGCTCGGTCGAGGCAGAGTCGATTTGACCATCGGCTCCGCGCTCGACATCTTCGGCGGCAGCGGGGTGCGCTACGACGACGTGGTAGCCTTCAATCGCCGCAAATCCGCGAGCGTCTAGGCTCCCGCATCGCCGAGGTGTTGCAACCGGGCAACGGTCTGGAGCGGTGTCCGGCCTAGTCGAGCCGGCGGAAGCTGCGCATACTTTGGTGATGATCGAGAAATCAGCCGTTTCGGTGACTCGCCGCGCCGCGATCGCCGCGGGCCTGGCAGGTGCGGCCATCGGTGCTGCGGCGTTGCCCGGCGCTCAGGGGTCCGCCGTCGCAGACTCGGGATCGGAGCGCAACGAGTTGAGCGACCGATCAGCCACGCGGATGCCTGTCGTTTTCTTGCCGCACGGCGGCGGTCCGTGGCCGTTCGTCGATTTGCGCATTGGTAGCAAGGCGGAGCAAGCGGAGCTTGCGACGTATCTGCGTTCGGTGGCGAGCGTGCCGAAGGCGCCGCCCAAAGCCGTGCTGGTGATCTCGGCGCACTGGGAGGAGCCCGTACCCACCGTGATGACAAGCGAAAAGCCGCCGCTGCTCTTCGACTACTACGGCTTTCCACCAGAATCGTACGAGCTCACCTGGCCGGCGCCCGGTGAACCCGCAATCGCGCGGCGCGTGCGAGAGCTGTTGAGTGGCGCAGGCTTTCAGAGCGCCGAGAACGGCGAACGTGGCTTCGACCACGGCACGTTCGTGCCGTTGAAGCTCGCTTACCCGGCCGCAAACGTGCCCACGGTTCAGCTCTCGCTGATTCGTGGACTCGATCCAGCGCAGCACTTGGCGCTCGGTCGCGCGCTCGCGCCGCTGCGCGACGAGGGCGTATTCATCGTCGGCAGTGGCATGACCTTCCACAATTTGCGCGCCTTCGGGCCACAGTCGAGCAAGGCGGCAGAGGCCTTCGACGCTTGGCTTCGTGAGTCGGTGCCGCTGCCGCAGGCTGAGCGCGACCAACGCTTGACGGATTGGGCGAACGCGCCAGCCGCGCGCATGGCGCACCCGCGTGAAGAGCATCTCTTGCCGCTGATGGTAGTTGCTGGCGCCGCGGGTGATGATCGCGCAGCCATGCCGTACAACGGCAAGATCTTGGATCTCCGCCTTTCAGCGTATCACTTCGGTTGAGTCAAGGCTTGTAACCAACCGCGAGCCAAGCAGTCGTCGAAAGCTCGGGCTCACGCGTCAGTACGTCACTCAAGAACCTGCGGATGATCGGCTCGCGGCGTTGCCACTCGGCCTCGCCGACTCGGTTGCGCATGAGCACCAATGGCGCGCTGCTGCGCGCCATGCGCAGCCAAAGCTCATCGGCGTCCGGCGGCCGAACGCTCAGCGTCATCGGCTCGATGCGCACGCGCTGGAAGCCGCCCGCGCGCATTTCGGCCGCGAGTACTTCGGGGTTCTCGATGCCCGCCTCGTTGCGAACGGGCATGACGAACGTCGGATCGGCGGCCGCCAGCGCGCCGAACATTGCGCGCAGCAGTGGCGAATCCTGCACCGGAGCCCAGGAGGAAACCACGGCGCCAGCGCCCGGCTTCAACACTCGCCACAGTTCGCTGAAGCCACGCGCGCGATCGGGGAAAAACATCAGCCCGAAAATCGAGCAGCCCGCGTCGAACTCGGCCTCGGCAAAGGGCAAATTCTGGCCGTCGCCGACTACGCTGCGCACGTTGCCGAGTCCCGCGGCACGGGCAGCGGCGTCGAGCTCGGCGACCATGCGCTCCGAAAAATCGAGGGCGACGACCTCGCGCACTGACGGCGCCAAACGAACGGACAGCGTGCCTGGCCCAGCCGCGACGTCGAGCACGCGGGCGTCGGGCCTTGCTGCCAAGAGCTCGATGGCGCGCACCGAAAAAGGCGCCATCACCAGCGACGCTTCGGCGGCGTAACCCTGCGCCACGAGCTGCCACGGTTCAGGTGTAGACATCGGACTGAGCGGACTGGTCATTGCTGGCTCCTTCGATTCACTGCGAGCCCGCGCTCGACGCCATCCCACAGCGCCCCGGTTCGCATCGCTCGTGAGCTTGCCTGCCAGCGGCGCTCAGCGTCAATTCGTTACCTCTCGGGAACAGTCCGGAGGGTGAGCCGCCACCTGGAAACGGGCGCGCTTGCCGGCGCTCAATCGGTACTCGGCCAAACAGCTTCACGGACGCTCAGAAAAGCAGCCGCGCCTGCGCTCGCAGGGGAATTCTGCATGCCGCGTTTCACGCGTCGCGCGGGTGGGCTACTCTGCGCGAAAGGCCGATGAACATTCGCGCGCAAGCTCTTCCAAGTCGCCGAGTCAATCATTCATGACCGACAGTCAGCTGGTTTTGAAGATCCCTTCATGGGTAGATGAAGTGGTCGCGGCGTTCAATCAACCGCTCGTCGATGACGAGGCGCGCATGGCGCTCACCGTGCGCCTCTCGCAGGAAAATGTGGCCCGCGGCGGTGGCCCGTTCGGCAGCACCGTGTTCGCTGAAGATCGCCTGCTGGCCGCAGGGGTGAACCTCGTGCTTGGCAGCGGCTTTTCGATCGCGCACGCGGAGATCATTGCGCTGATGCGCGCGCAAGTCGCGCTGGGCGAAGCCTCACATAGTCCGCCGCCGTTGGTATTGTTCGCCAGCACGGAACCGTGCTGCCAATGTTTCGGCGCTTTGGTCTGGGCCGGCGTTCGACGACTGGTCTGCGGCGCCAACACCACTGACGCCGAAGCCGTCGGTTTCGACGAGGGCCCGAAGCCAGACGCCTGGGCTCGCGTGCTCGAGCAACGCGGGATCGCGGTCACCGAGGGCGTGTTGCGAGCCGACGCGCAAGCCGTGCTCAGCGACTACCGCGCGCGCGGTGGGCGAATTTACGGTAAATTTTAGAACTTTTACGGTTTGCTCGAGAGCTCGGCGGTGCGCTCCGCGAGCGTGTTGCGGAAGGAATAGGGGCGCGCTGCGAGGTGCGCTGCTGGCACGCGAGCGCCCCCTCTCGAAAACCGAGAAAAGGATTCCAGTTCTCGCGAGCTCAGCCGGCTTCGAAGCCCAGCCGATACAACACTTGCACGGTGCCGTGTTGTGGCTCCGGAAAGCGTAGCGCGTAGAAGCCCTCCGCGATGCAATCGACGACTTGGCGATCGCTCAGATCCGAGCCGCGGTCGCTCACCTCGGAAACTGCGCCTGCGGCGCCAACGACGAAGTGGAGGCGCACCGTGCCGTCGAGGTTGATGTCGCGATTGACGCCGTCGCGATAGCAACGCGCAAACAGCGGGTAGCCGGCTTCGACAACGTTGTTGATCGTATCGGGCGGAAGCTCGCCGGCCGAGCTCGGATCGATCTGCAGGCCACGCTCATCACCGGATTTCGCCTTGCGCTTCTTGCTCGCGCTACGGCCTGATTTGGATTTTGCCGGCGGATCGACGAGACGAAAGACGAACGTCCAGCGGGCCATGGTCGGATTTTCCAGATCGCCAAAGCGAATTTCGCTCACGCGCTCGCTGAGGCAACTCTCGACCCGAGGGTCGCTGAGCGTAGACGATTCACGATGAATGCCTTGCACTTTGCCGGTCACATCGAGCTGCCACGCGAAGCGAACCGCGCCACGCAGATTCGGGTTTGCGAAGAAGCAGCGTCGCAGGTCGGCCTCATTGCCGCGTAGGTGATGCACCACAGTTGCTGGCGGAAGTTCCGGCAAACGGGTCTTCGCCTGGCGCGGTTCGGCTTTGGTTTCGAATTCAGCGTTGTCCGCGGATGCCGGCGCCGGCGGCGGCGACGAGCCACAAGCGCTGACTGCCAAGCAAGCGAACACCCCAAGCGTGAGAAAGCGAAACCGGACCATGGGCGAACGGGGCCTGTCATAGCATTGCTTCGGGCGCCCAGGGTTTCCCGCCAAATCCGGCTCTGCGTTCGCCTTCATTTCGCCACAGCCTTTGCTGGAATTCTCCTTCCTGACTGCGCAAGAAGGCGCAACTCACCGGATATGAGTGCGGAGTGGGTGACGCGCAGGGCGCCGCCCTGAGCTCTGCTTTCAAGGAGTCCCGCTATGGAACAGTCTTTTCCGGCAATTGTTTCGGTGTCCCAGCCATCGCTGGGCGCTCGCCTCACGTCGCCTGAATCTCAAGGCGTGGGGCAAGAGTTCGCGCGCCTCGGCGCCGGCCTCGGCCTCGCCGCTTTGTACGGCCTGGCGTTGGGCGCGCGCGCCGGAGGAATCGCCCTCGTTCAGCATGCGCTCGGTGCAAGCGCGGGTCTCGCTGCCGTGGGAGTGCTGGGGATCCCCGCGCTGTTCGTGCTCTTGGCGTTGATGAACGCGCCGGTGTCTCCGAGCGTCATGCTTTCAGCGGGGGCACGCGCGCTCGCCAGTGCTGGCTTCGCGCTTGCGGGGCTCGCGCCGAGTGCGGCGCTGCTCGCGGTGACCATCGAATCGCCAGAAGCTGCCGCGTTCGTCACGCGTGGTGGCTTGACCTTGGCGGGTGGCATTGGCCTTTTCCAATTGACGAGCGCAGTTCGAGCCATGCTCAAGGATTTACCGCCCGAAGCACGCATGAAGTGCACGGCACTGCTGTTCGGCTTCAGTTTGTTCGCGATCGTGCTTGCCGCGCGCGTTTGGTACTCACTGCCGATCCTGCAGGGGGCGGTATGAACTCGCAGGTCCTTTCGGTGTTCGACGAACTATTGCGCTCACCGCGCGCGATCGCGGAACGCAGCCGTGCCGGTGGCGACTTGCGGCCGCTGTTCGTGGCTTCGCTAGCTGCGCTGGTGCTCGGCGCGGGCGTATTCGGCGCGACACTCGCGACATCACGCGGTGGCGTTCAGCTCTTGTACTCGGGTCTGAAGCTGCCGCTCGCGATGGTGGCGACCATGCTCCTGGTCGTACCGGCGTTTCACGCGATTGCTGCGGGGCTCGGTCGACCGCTGAGCTTTTCCGGCATGATCGGCCTGACGCTGGCCGCTGCTGGGCGCGGCGCATTGGTGCTGATCGCGCTTTCGCCGCTGACTTGGCTGTGTTTCGATCGCGGACTCTCCTATCACCCGGGGGTGTTATTGGCGGTCGCTTGCTACGGGCTCGCGGGCCTCGCGGCGCTCGACTTGGTGCTCAAAGGGATTGGCTTCGACGCGCGCGGGTTCGCGATCGTGA